>Ga0157373_10000045_pt1 | contig 112207 bp, 97 predicted proteins | sample C65metaG_FD_113460 | JGI IMG/M metagenome (GOLD analysis project Ga0157373, IMG submission 113460) | Corn rhizosphere microbial communities from Kellogg Biological Station, Michigan, USA - C6-5 metaG | ecosystem: Host-associated > Plants > Roots > Rhizosphere > Soil | place: USA: Michigan...
AGCCGAGGGTGACTACGTTAACACGTGGTTTTTGTTGATTGGGAACTATCGATGGTTTCGTCTTCATGGAATCTTTCTCTTTATTGTCATTGCGAGCGATAGCGTGGCAATCGCAAACTTTGCAAGACTGCTCTGCCTGTGTGCGATTGCTTCGTTCCTCGCAATGACATGGGAGAGGGCGGCAATGACGCTTTGATTTATATGCGGGTGAGGCCTTTGCGCGCCGTGCTTCGACAAGCTCAGCATAACAGGCCCGCGCGCTTTTTGTTATTCTATATTATTGTTTAAATAGCGATTCAACAAAGTCCTTACGGTCAAACAACTGCAGATCGTTAACGCCTTCGCCTACGCCGATGTATTTTACGGGTATTTTAAATTGATCGGATATGCCTATAACTACGCCGCCTTTGGCTGTACCATCCAGCTTGGTTAGCGCCAGGGCGTTTACATCGGTAGCCTGGGTAAACTGTTTGCATTGCTCGATGGCATTTTGGCCGGTTGAGGCATCCAGCACCAGCAGGATCTCGTGCGGTGCATTGGGTACTACCTTTTGCATCACATTTTTGATCTTGGTTAGCTCGTTCATCAGGTTTACCTTGTTGTGCAGGCGGCCGGCGGTATCAATAATGGCTACATCGTCGCCATTGGCTACGGCCGATTTCAGGGTATCGAAGGCTACCGAAGCCGGATCGCTGCCCATGGGTTGTGCTACTACACGCACGCCGATGCGCTCGCCCCACAGTTTGATCTGATCAACCGCCGCCGCGCGAAAAGTATCGGCAGCGCCTAAAACCACGCTGTTGCCGGCACCCTTTAACTGATTGGCCAATTTACCGATGGTTGTGGTTTTACCCACACCGTTTACACCTACAACCATAATCACGTAAGGTTTGTGGCTGCCGTATTCGAAATTGCTGAAATCGTTGCTGTTGTTTTCGGCCAACAGTTGTTGTATTTCATCGCGCAGCAGGCCGTTCAGTTCGGATGTGCCTACGTATTTATCGCGGGCAACGCGGGCCTGTATCCGCTCGATGATCTTGAGGGTGGTGGCCACGCCTACATCGCTGGTAACGAGTATTTCTTCCAACTCGTCGAGCACGTCGTCATCAACGGTTGATTTACCGGCTACGGCTTTGGTGATTTTTGAAAAAAAGTTCTCCTTGGTTTTTTCTAAACCGGTATCGAGCGCCTGCTGCTCTTGTGGCGTGCTTTCCTTTTTCTTGAAAAAATCGAATAATCCCATCTGGAAAATGCTATTAACAAAAAAAGCCCTCCCGGTAAATACGGAACGGCTTTAATATTTTGGTGCAAATTAATTACTGACCTTTTGTACCGGCAGCGATCGCATCTTTAATGCCGTCGTTATGCACGATTACTTCTTTGAAAGAGTAAGCACCTGTTTTTGGCGATTTAGCCATGGTGATCACTTTCGAAAACTCTTTACCTTTACCTGTGTTCAGGGTTGCAACTACTTTCTTTGCCATGTTGTATTGTTATAGTTAGTTTAAAAACTAATTATTTAATCTCTTTGTGAACGGTTACTTTACGTAAAATAGGGTTGAATTTTTTCAACTCTAACCTTTCGGTTGTATTTTTCTTGTTCTTGGTAGTGATGTAGCGAGACATGCCTGGCTGACCGCTGGTTTTATGCTCGGTACACTCTAAGATAACCTGAACTCTGTTGCCTTTTTTTGCCATTTCCTTGTTGTTATTGGGTTATTAAGCTGTGGTTACTCATCAAGTAAGTAACCGTTAACTTAAATAACTATTTCTTAAATGTATCCTTGTTTAACAAATTTGTTAATGCAAGCAGTTATACCGTTTTTGCTGATAGTTTTAATAGCAGCAGCGGAAACTTTTAAAGTGATCCATTTATCTTCTTCTGGTATATAAAACTTTTTAGTTTGCAGGTTAGGATGAAATCTGCGTTTGGTTTTAACGTTCGAGTTAGAAACGTTATGGCCGTTCATCGAGCTTTTTCCTGTTAGATCACAAATTCTTGACATGACTAATCAAATTTTAATGTTGCCCCTCTTGTAAAAGGGACTGCAAATATCAGGATATTAAGTCAATAATTCAATAGCGACGATAAAATTTTTTAAAATTCTTTTTCGGAGCCTTTTTCAGTCATTAAAGATATAATAAACTATACGCGTTTAGTAGGAAATTACTAATTTAACGCCGTCTAACCAACCAACAATAAAATACCACAATGAACCTTAAGGTATCCTCATTTGACGAGTATAAGCAAGTTTATAAACAAAGCGTTGAGCAGCCCGAGCAATTTTGGGACAGTATAGCCGAGAATTTTCTATGGCGCAAAAAATGGGATAAAACCCTGGAGTGGAACTTTAAAGAACCGAATGTAAAATGGTTCGAGGGGGGGAAACTCAATATTACCGAGAACTGCCTCGACCGCCACCTGGAAACGCTGGGCGATACCCCGGCCATCATCTGGGAACCGAACGACCCAGGCGAAGACCATCGCGTGCTAACCTATCGCCAGTTGTTTGATAAGGTTTGCCAGTTTGCCAACGTGCTTAAAAACAACAACGTTAAAAAAGGCGACCGTATTTGTATCTATATGCCGATGGTGCCCGAGCTGGCCATCGCTATTTTGGCCTGTGCGCGTATCGGCGCTATCCATTCGGTGGTATTCGGCGGTTTTTCGGCGCAATCCATTGCCGACCGTATCCAGGATGCCGATTGCTCGCTGGTAATTACCTGCGACGGCGCTTTCCGCGGCGCGAAGGATATCCCGCTTAAAAACGTGATCGACGACGCGCTGGTTACCTGCCCCTCGGTTAAAAAAGTAATTGTATTAACCCGCACCCGTACACCCGTAGCTATGCTGAAAGGACGAGATGTATGGTGGGAAGACGAGATTAAAAAAGTAGAAACCCAGCGCAACACCACGTGCGCGGCTGAAGAAATGGATGCTGAGGATATGCTGTTCATCCTGTATACTTCGGGCTCGACAGGTAAACCTAAAGGTGTGGTGCATACCTGCGGCGGCTATATGGTTTACGCGGGCTATACCTTTGCCAACACTTTCCAGTACGAGCCGGGCGAGGTTTACTTCTGTACTGCAGACATCGGCTGGATTACCGGGCACTCGTATATCGTTTACGGGCCGCTGTCGCAAGGGGCAACCAGTTTGATGTTCGAGGGTATACCTACCTTCCCGGATGCCGGCCGTTTTTGGGATATTGTAGAAAAATTTAAAGTAAACATCTTATATACCGCGCCAACGGCTATCCGCTCGCTGATGAGTTTTGGTGATAGCTTTGTGGAAGGGAAAGACCTGAGCTCGCTTAAAAAGCTGGGAACCGTGGGCGAGCCGATAAACGAAGAAGCATGGCACTGGTACGACGAAAAGATCGGCCACAAAAAATGCCCTATTGTGGATACCTGGTGGCAAACCGAAAACGGCGGCCACATGATCACCCCGATAGCGGGTATTACCCCAACCAAACCGGGTTATGCCATGCTGCCGCTGCCTGGCATACAACCGGTACTGGTGGATGAAAAAGGCGACGTTATTGAAGGTAACGGCGTGAGCGGTAACCTGTGCATCAAATTCCCGTGGCCAGGCATGATACGCACCACGTACGGCGACCATGAGCGCTGCCGCCAGGCGTACTTTGCCACTTACCCGGATATGTATTTTACCGGCGACGGCTGCCTGCGCGATGAGGATGGCTACTACCGCATTACCGGCCGTGTTGACGATGTGCTGAACGTATCGGGCCACCGCATTGGCACTGCCGAGGTGGAGAATGCTATTAATATGCATAGCAGCGTGGTCGAATCGGCCGTGGTAGGATACCCGCACGATATTAAGGGACAAGGCGTTTACGCGTATGTGGTTAGCCCCAACGTACATGGCAATGAAGACCTTACCCGCAAGGATATCATCATGACGGTATCGCGCATTATCGGCGCTATTGCCAAACCGGATAAAATTCAGTTTGTAAGCGGTTTGCCTAAAACCCGTTCAGGTAAAATTATGCGCCGTATTTTACGCAAGATAGCCGAAGGCGATACATCTAACTTAGGTGATACTTCAACTTTATTGGATCCGGCTGTGGTTGATGAGATAAAGTCAGGGGCGCTGTAAATAGGATCAACAAGCAAAAATCAAAAGGCTTTGGAAAACCAAGGCCTTTTTTATTGTTTTTAAAAAGCTTATATTTGAGTATAAATTAAATAAAATGTCAGTATTAACTGTTCACCCAAATAGCGAGGCGGAAGAGCAAGCATTGAAAGCAATGTTTGAAGCCTTTAATGTGAAGTATGAAAAGGAGCTTGATGAAACAGAATACTTAATGGCAAGTGAAAATAATCGAAAGATATTGGACGAAAGTATTAAGGAACTTGAGGAAGGCAAGGGAGTGAAAGTATCTATTGATAATCTATGGAAATAATATTTTCGTCAAAAGCTGTCGATGATCTGCAGTACTGGCGAAAAAGTGGAAACATTAAAGTACAGGAAAGAATAAAGCTCTTATTACAGGAGATACAATTAACGCCGTTTGCGGGTATTGGGAAACCCGAAGCTCTAAAGCATAACTGGGCAGGGTATTGGTCGAGAAGAATTACTGCTGAACACCGTATAGTCTATAAGGTACAGAATGATACAATATTAATTGCCCAATTAAGATATCATTATTAAAACCAGCCTCATTCGCAAACTAAACCCAGAATCGGATGTTACTACTATACATCTAATTGCAACACTATGGACTTGCAGCTCAAAGGTAAATGGAACGAGATTAAAGGGAAGGTTAAACAAGCCTATGGCGATTTAACGGAGGATGATCTGACACACGAAGAAGGTAAAGACGACGAATTGTTAGGCAAGCTTCAGCAGAAAACGGGCAAGGGCCGCGACGAGTTGGTAAAATGGCTGAATAGTTTATAAATGAGTGATTGTTAGATTTGACAACTTTTTAAAAGTTGTCAAATCTCATCAGGCGAATATTTTTGAAAGATCAAAAATCAGTCCTGGCAAAAGCAACGAGTTAAGCTGCCCTGTTTTAGCGGCTTTTTGTTTAAGTATGTACACGCCGTTATCTAAAGTGTGTAGCTCGGCGTTCTCTTGCAACGGGTCGACAATGATGTATTCTTTAACGCCATATTTTTCGTAAACATCCTTCTTTTGACGCAGATCGTAATAGGCGTTGGATGGCGATAGTATTTCGATGATGAGATCGGGGGCACCTTCGATGCGCTCTTTAACTATCAGCTCCTTCTTTTCAGAAGATATATAAGCCAGATCGGGCTGATAAATATTGCCCTCATCAAGATATACATCTATCGGTGACAAAACGGTCAATCCTTTGGGGTCGTGTTGTTTGATGTATGCTTTCAATATATCATAAAATTCACCAAGTATTAGCTGATGGGATAAAGAGGGTGATGGAGACATGACAAGATCATTATGAATTAACTGAAAAGGCGCACCTTCTTCCAATAAGGAATAATCCTGTTCTGTATATCTCTTTTTCTTTTCAGCGGTAAGCATACTCAAATATAACGAATCTATATTTAATTTCGACGAAATGTTTTACGGTGAGCCTGTACATGGCGTTGGGCATGCCCTTTTAAATAAGCCAATTATTTTTACTTTAGCAGGAAAATCACTGCCATGCTTCTCCAGAAAGTTGATCTGATACAAATTGTGCCAATTAAAAAAAACTGGCAACAGCCTGCGTTAACTATCATCTCCCAAAACGATATACATAATAAAAACTCAGTTCACGCGCACGAAGCATCCTACCACCCTAACGGAGCGGGGAAATATGTAAACCCTGTTTTTGGAACAGCTGTGCCTAAAGCAATTGTTTCGAATTATGTTTCTTAAGTTTTAGTAGTGGTTCCGCGAATAAAAGCTTGCCTTTTTATATTTTTTTGATATATTTATTATAGGCAGAGCCGAAACTGAAACGTACAGAATGCTGAAATGGGTCGAAAATTTCTTACAATTTCCCCCTCCCGAAAATAGAGTCAAGAAGCAAGCACTAAGAGTCAAGATGAAAAGTAAAGTGAAAATATCTTACTTTATCCCCCCTTTCGCATAGCAATTAACTTTACAGGGGTGCTTTAACATCATTTAACAAACCCGACTGCAATATTTAATTATATTAGGCATTGTTGGCCAGGAGTGTAACTATAATGCATTATCACAGTCAAAATAATGTGTTTGTAATGCAACCATTGAGGCTTAATATTCATCTGTATAAAAAACCTTATCTTGAAACTCACTAATTACCGCGCAAGGTTACAACATTGCCTTATTTTAATAACGGGTTTATTAAGCCTGCAAAGCATGGCGCAAGGCGTAACCATTAGCGGCGCCGTTACCGATCAAAAAGGTAATGCTATACCATTCGCCAGTATCTACATCCGCAATACTACTAAAGGCACATCGGCTAACAGCGAGGGTAAATACGTTTTACAGGTTGCACCCGGCACTTACGATGTGCAATTTAAAGCCATTGGCTATAAACAAGCGGGCCGGAAGGTGGATGCCAATAGCAACCAAACGGTAAATGTAACGATGCAGGCCGAGACATATCAATTACAGGCGGTAACTATTGGCGGCGAGGATCCGGCTTATGGCATTATCCGTAAGGCCATTAAAAAGCGGCCTTATTATTTAAAACAGGTAACAGGGTACAACTGCCAGGTTTACCTGAAAGGGATGCAGAAGTTGCTGGCCGCGCCTAAAAAGTTTATGGGACGCGATTTTCAGGCCCGTGCAAAAGAGATTGGCCTGGATAGTAACCGCAGGGGTATTGTTTACCTGTCGGAGTCGCAATCCAAATACAGTTTTGAGCAGCCGGATAAGGTGCATGAAGAGATGATATCGTCGAAAGTTTCGGGCAGTAACCGGGCGTTCAGCTTTAACCGGGCATCGGATGTTAAATTTGAATTGTACGATAACCTGATCAACTGGCCCGAGATCAGCGCGCGGCCGTTTATTTCGCCTATAGCCAATAATGCCATGCTGTATTATCGTTACGAGTTGATGGGCACTACGGTTGAAAACGGTGAAACCATAAACAAGATAAAAGTGATACCACGCCGCGATTATGACGCCGCTTTTGCCGGGTATATTTATATTATGGAAGATAGCTGGCGCATTTACGGTGCCGACCTGTATGTAACCAAAAAGGCCAACCTCAATTTTATAGATACACTGAAGATCAATCAGCAGTTTTTACAGGTGAACAAGGACGTGTGGATGCCATCATCCATCAGGTTTGATTTTAACGGCGGGATATTCGGTTTTAAGTTCGGAGGTTATTTTATCGCTATTTATAAGGATTATAATATAAACCCGCCTGTTGATAGCAAATTATTTAACGAGGTGATACGTATTACCAAAGGGGTAAACAAAAAGGATTCGGCTTATTGGGCTACCGAGCGCCCTATACCTTTAACCCTGGAAGAAACTACCGATTATAAAAAGAAGGAAGTTTTGGCAGTTAAACGCGAATCAAAACCATACCTCGATTCGCTGGATAAGCGCGCTAACCGGTTTACGTTCGGTAGTTGGCTTTTGGGGAGTGGTTATAACCATCGCAACCGTTATGATAAGGAATACATTCACCTTAGTTCGGCCTTAAGTGCGCTTAATTTTAATACCGTTGAAGGTTTTGTTTTGGATTACGACGCTACCTATACCAAACAAATCGACAGTTTAAACAATAAATACCTGTTTTTGCGTGGCAAGGTGCGTTATGGTTTTGCTAACCAAAAATTGCATGGCAGTATAAACGGTAACATCCCGATGAATAGGTGGAACCTGGGTTTTAACATAGGTAGCGATGTGCCGGACCTGAATAACCAGGTGCCCTTTGGTAAAAGCGATAACATGGAGTACAGCTTGTTTTCGCGCTGGAACTATGAGAAGTTTTACGATAAGCAATTTGCCCAGGTAAGCTTTGGCGGCAGGATAACAGGTGGCTGGCTGGCCAGTATAGGCGCCGAAGCATCAAACAGACAGTGGCTCAACAATACCTCAAATTACTCGTTTTTTTATGTGAACGACAGGCAGTATACTTCCAACAATCCGTTCGATCCGTTTGGTAACAGCCCTTTGTTTGCTAATAGCCGGGCATTTAAACTGCAGCTCACTACCAGTTACGATTTTAGCAACCGCTATGCTACCTATCCCAACGGTAAATATTACTTCCGGTCTAAATACCCGAAGATCACGCTAGGGTATACTAAAGGCATTAAAGGGTTATTTGGGTCGGATGTGGACTACGATCAGTTGAGTGCTAACATTACCAAAAGCGATATGCAGTTAGGTGTATACGGCTATACCTCGTTTTATATTGGTGTGGGCAAGTTTTTAAATGCCAGCAGCATTTATTATACTGATTATAAGCAATTTAACGGTACAAGTATACAGCAGTATGATCCGGCGGCCAATAAGTTTTTACTGTTGGATCCCTACAAATTCAGCACCAAAGATCAGTACTTTGAAGCACACCTTGAGCACAACTTCTCCGGCTTTATACTCAACAAGCTACCGCTGATACGTAAGCTCAAACTACAGGAGATAGCTGATTTTAACTACCTGGCTACACCAGCGCTGAAAAGCTATAGCGAGCTGGGCTTAGGCGTGGAGTATTTTGGCATACGGGCAATGTACGGCTGGAGTTGGGATGCAAGCGGCCATCAAACACAAGGCTTTAGGTTTGGTGTGAAGATTGGCAGATAAGCCCTTTATAAATCAAAAATTGTCATTTCGATGAGCGCAGCGAAGAGAAATCTTTACCATGCGGTTATGCATGTGCATAGCTTTGCAATTTGCTTGTCCTGTCGGTAAAGATTTCTCTTTCGCGCAACCGCTCATTCCTCTCCCTTACTCTATCGAAATGACAGTTTAATTTAAAAATATTTTGGTATGGAGCTAAAAACCGCCTGTTATGAGCGTAACAGGCGGTCATTCAATTTACTTACCTAATCATGCGACATCGCGCATAGCTTTAATTTCATCGTGTGCGGCACGTAAACGCATCTTTTGGCGGGTAATGGTTTCGCGCAAGAAAGCTGGCAGTTCTTCGTCATCCAATGCTTCGCGATAGGCTTTTTGCGCGGCATCTTCGCCAAACTCACAATTCTCTAAAATGGCTTTGCGGCTATGGCCACTAAATACAGCCTTAACATCCATCCAGGCACGGTAAATTTTGCCGCTGGTGGTGCTGTCGGTATCCATGTCTTCGCCTAAGGCCTGTATCTCGGTTCCTAACTCCATTTTACATTGGTGGCTGTCGGCAATAAACCTGCTGAAAACTTCTTTCAGGTCGGCATTTTCTTCACCGGCTTCTTTCATTGCGCGCTCGTAACCCGCTATACGGTCGTTATTGATATGAACCAGATCGTTCAGAATATCAATTGTTGCTTCCTTGGTTTCCATAGTATTTGCTGTTGTTTATACTATATACAACCGAAGCTCAAATACAATGTTTTGATTAATTTAATTTCTTTTTGAGAAATCATGAAACTGACAAGGCTGTCATCCTGAGCTGTCGAAGGAGCGTGCGGGGGCCTGCCCACAATGTTTCGACAAGCTCAACATAACATCCTCTTTATCCCACTAAATCCTTCACAAATTCAGGTTTTTTGCGGTGTTTGGTGGCCTGTTCAAAAGCATAAGCCATACCAATCAACTCGCCCTCGCTATAAGGTTTACCAAAGAACGAGAAGCCCACCGGCAGATGATGCACGGCGCCCATAGGCACAGTAATGTGAGGGTAACCGGCCATCGCAGCAGGCGATGAGAACGAGAAACCGGTATCATAATCGCCATTGGCCAGATCGATTGTGCAGGCCAGGCCGTTGGTTGCGCCGCAGATGGCATCAAGATTATTCTCTTTCAGGATGGTATCGATAACCTTGCGGGTGCCATCGCGGGATATTTTCAGCGCGTCGAGGTATTCTTTACTGTTCAGGTCGCCTTTGGTGAGGGCTAGCTCCAGTGTTTCCTGCTTAAAATAAGGCATAGCTTTATCGGCATTGCGTTTGTTGTAGTCCACCACATCCTTAATATTTTTCACCTGGTTGGTTGATGTTGTCAGGTATTTGTTCAGCCCATCCTTAAATTCGTAAACCAATACGGTGAACTCGGCTTTGCCCATATCTTTCAACTTGTCAATCAGGTCAATTTCAACCACGGTAGCGCCCTGTGCCTTAACATCTTCGATAGCTTGTTTCAGTAAAGCCACAACATCCTCGTTAGCGCCTTTAAGAAAGGATTTTTCAAGGCCAATACGTTTACCTTTTAGCGCATTAGTATTTAAATGTTGTTCATAACTATAAGTATTGTAATTAGGCTCGACTATATAACTAACCATTTGCATGGCTTTGTCGTTCGAATCGTAACCTTGTAAACAACTTAATAATATAGCCGCATCCGCAACGGTACGGGCCATTGGCCCGGCGGTGTCTTGTGTTTTGGAGATGGGGATAATGCCTGAACGGCTTAACAACCCCACCGTAGGTTTAATGCCCACCAACCCGCTTACCGATGATGGTGATACAATGGAACCATCAGTTTCGGTACCGATGCCTACCGCGCACAGGTTGGCCGCGATGCCAGCGCCCGTTCCCGAGCTCGAACCACTGGGGTTGCGATCCAGGATATACGGCATGCGTGTTTGCCCGCCGCGGCTGCTCCATGCACTGGTTGAGCGGCTTGAGCGGAAGTTGGCCCATTCGCTCAAATTTGTTTTGCCCAATATCACCGCGCCTGCCGCACGTAGTTGTTTGATGATAAAGGCATCCTGTTTGGCATGGTTGCCTTCCAGCGCGAGCGCGCCGGCGGTGGTCTGCATCCTGTCGCCTGTATTGATATTGTCTTTGATCAGTACAGGTATGCCATGCATCGGTCCGCGCAGCTTTCCGTTTCTGCGTTCTTTATCCAATTTGTCGGCAATACGCAATGCATCAGGGTTTAGTTCGATAACGGCGTTCAGTTTCGGGCCTTTTTTATCGATGGCTTTGATGCGTTTCAGATATTTTTCGGCGATGGAGCGTGCGGTGTATTCGCCGCTTTTCATCTTATCCTGCAATTCTGAAATGGTCACCTCATTTAGTTCGAAGTGATCTGCAGAGTTATGATCATCATCATTATTGTTTTGTTCTTCAACAGGAGCGGGGGCGGTGTTGCATGATGCTGCAAGTACCGAGGTTAGGGTTAGGCTTGCTATCGAGCCGGCTTTAATGAAATCTTTACGATGCATGTTGTTATAGGTCAGGTGAATATCCTATAAATATAGCAACAAATTATTTCTTCGCTTCTTTCTCCTCCTCGGCTTTTTGAGCCGCATCGAGTTCCTCGTTCAATATGATAGCTTCTTCAACCGAGTGGCTTTGTGTATTGGATGGCGCTTTCTGGGTTAGCTCCACCAGTTTGCGGTAATGCTCGTAAAGGGTATTCAGTTCGGTTTCGCTCAGATCCTGTATGTTGAGCAAGCGATTACTGGCCGAGTTGTTGGCGGCAATCAGCTCGTTCAGCTTTAACTGCACGGCTATCGACTCTTTATTTTGCGAACGCTGTATCAAAAAAACCATTAAAAAAGTAATAATGGATGTGCCGGTGTTTACGATGAGCAGCCAGGTATTTGAGTAACCGAAGATAGGCCCGGTAACAAGCCAGATCAATATCAAGGCCGATGCTATGGCGAACATGGCGCTGGTTGCACTGAAGTTGATGATATCGGTGCTGATACGCTCGAAGATGGAGGTTTTTTCCTTTATATCGTCATTAGGGTTCATAACGCTATGTTCTTGATGTTTACTGCCGAAATGGGTTACTTAAATATAACTATAAATCGGCATATATCTGTAAAATGTCAAAAAGCGAGCCCAACCGTACAAAAAGGATAGGAGCCGATCAAATCCCCTCTCTGGGGAGGGGGCGGGCTGGTTGAGCGATGGCTGGGAGGGGTTTATTCATCAAGCTTATTGCACATAACCCCACCCTGCACCCTCCCCGTGGGAGGGAATCGCGCGGGCTCATACTTTCAAATATATTGGGAGTTATTACGCTATGCTGAATGGGCTGCATTGACCACTGGCGCCGACACGGTGTAGCTTTTTTCAAACTGTTTTTATTAGATTGTTTGAACCTGTTAAAATTTGTTAAAAGAGCGAATACTGTTTAAACCGCTGGTATTTAGCATAGTCAAAAAAATAAATGCAGGCTTAGGCACAATTGGCATTTAATTGGCAATACCATTTACGAAAGGATACAAAAATGGAAACTGTCAAAAAAAGCGTACCGGTTAACGATGGCGACCAAAAATGGGAAAACCCACAGAATCCGGAAGCGCCATCAGATGCACGTGAAAAAGAGCAAATTGAACGTCAGGCCGAAGAAGCAAAGAGAAGGAACGACAACCTGACCGACAGCGAAGAAATAAAGAAACACCAGCAATAATCAATTGATAACCTTAAGAACATACTGACCATGAAAGCTATAAAATCAATACCCGTAACTCAAAAACTGATCAATCGTTTTGATAAAGAGTTAAAAGCGGTGCTAATAAATGATCTGAAAACCATCAAAGCAGCTAAATTTTTAACCAGCAACCACCAGACTACCAATTTATCCGTAGCCTGATCATCATATATTTTCATCTACCTGTTAAAAACATCAGGCTCCGGGATATTCCCCGGGGCCTATTTTTTTGCAGTATATTTTACAATGAGGGCTGCTGCTTTTGCCGATGCGCCGGGTTGGCCCATACGTTCGTCTAACTCATCATAGTTTTTAAGCATAGTGACACGGTAGGCTCTATCATGCAGTAAGTTATCCAATTCGGCTTTTACAGCAATTTCGTTATAATCACCCTGGATCAATTCTTTCACCACCAGGCGATCCATAATTAGATTCACCAGCGATATAAACCTGATTTTAACTACCAACCGTGCAATGCCGATGCTTACTGCGTTGCCTTTATAAACCACAACCTGTGGTACGTTAAACAGTGCTGTTTCCAACGTAGCCGTGCCTGATGCTACAATGGCGGCCTGCGCATTGCTCAACAGGTTATAAGTATTATTAAATACTACCGGGATAGGAGGGCCATCCGTAAAGAACCGGTTATAGAATGTGATATTGAATGACGGAGCGCCAGCAATTACAAACTGATATTGTGGAAATTGTTTGGCTACCGATACCATCAACGGCAGCAGGTAATTGATCTCCTGCTTACGGCTGCCGGGCAATAAGGCCACAATAGGTTTATCTGGTAGCAAACAGTTGGCAACAAAATCAGGATCGGGTTTAAAAGCGGCGATAGCATCCAATAGAGGGTTGCCTATGTAATCCACATCCATGCCCCATTCTTTATAAAAATCGACCTCGAACGGCAGGATGCAGAACATGTGATCAACCACACGCTTTATTTTCAGAACACGCTTTTGGTTCCAGGCCCAAACTTTGGGCGAAATGTAATAACAAACTTTAATGCCCTGCTCTTTAGCGAACTGGGCTATTTTTAGGTTAAAACCGGGGAAGTCGATCAGTATCAATACATCCGGCTGGTATTTCAGAATATCCTGCTTACAGGTTTTAAGGTTATTTAATATGGTGGGTAGATTAGCCATCACTTCAACAAACCCCATAAAAGCCATATCGGCATAATGTTTTATCAAACGGCCGCCCTGGGCCTGCATCTGGTCGCCGCCAAAATAGCGGAAATCGGCCTCATGATCCAGCTCTTTCAACGCCTTCATCAGGTTGGCGCCATGCAGATCGCCCGAAGCTTCGCCGGCTACCAGGTAGTAACGCATAGTTTATAGTTTGGTGTGATGCTCATCGCGACAGCAAAAATGTAAATTATTTCAGCACCGATGTATACCAGTTCGTTATTTTTATAGCGTTGCATAAACAGTATATACAACTTTTATGGATAGAGGATATAAAAAGCACAGGGGCTTGAGACGGTACTACCAGAATCTCGGCGTTACAAACGTTTTTGACAAGTTGGATTGGCTGGACTTAAATAACCCTAAAACGAGGCCCTATAACTGGCATCTGCATTTTGATACCTGGGGTTATGGCGATGAAAGCTTTAGTAGAAGAGAACCGCATCTGGATAAGTTGTTCAGGCATTTTGATATTGTGGGTGAGAGAACGAAGGATTTAAAAGATGAGTTTCAACTTTACATGGTATTGCTCGATTTTAGTAGTCATAGTGATGCTTTATTTTTTCATGAGCCCAATCCTAACAATAGCCAGTTCCCGTTTAAAGTTTCAGATTTACAGTTGACTAGCACATTGAAAAGCCAATCTCTTAATGATTATATAGATAATTTAGAGGGTTATGAAAAACGATACGGCGTGGCTGATGAGGCTTTTTGCTTATTATACAAGAAGAATGTAGGCCTGTTTTTTTAAAACATTAACAGATAGCAGCGATAACAATTTGGTTACACGCTTTACTATTTAAGCCATTGGCAGTCTAATTGAGCATATAACCAAATAACCAACAATCAACCCTGAAAACACATGAAAAAGCTTGTATTAATATTAACCGCCGTAGTACTGGGTACAACGGCGTTCGCGCAGAAGATAGTTCCGCAAATTAAAGCCAACAGCGTTATTAATTACATATACACCAGCGACGGGCAATCGTTACCAATGGTGTTAACCTTTAACAGTGTTGGCAACCCCACCAAAATGGATTGGAGCATCGATGGCTACGGCCAGGGTTCGTACGAAATGTCGGCCAAGGCGCTGCAGGATGGTAAGGGTATCGACTTTAAAGCGCCTGAACAGGATGTATTAACCAAGCTACCCGATTATAAAACCGTGGCCTGCATCTCAAAAAATGCGTTTAACAATTTGCTTAAAACCAAACAGTTTGAGTATAACGATATTAAATACAGCGTTGCCGCTACTGATACAGCCAATATCAAACTCAACAACCAACCATTGGATGTGATACATGCGGTGGCTACCAATGGTAAAGGCGAAATGTGGGTACTGAACAATCCGGATTTCCCGCTGATATGCCGTACAAAAAACAATGCCGACGGTACCGACCTGAATTTGGTGAGCATACAATAAGTCTTGAGTCCGGAGTCGAGAGTATTGAGTTGGAAGTCAGAGAGCGGAAGAGGTAAAGTTCAGTTCAATACCCAAGTTTGCGTTAGGGATGGAAGCGGATACCGGCCCCCGATGGGTTTGGGGCAGGCCCTGTGGCTAAGGCCTTGTGTAGTATAAGCGTACAGCCCGGCCGTAGGCAACGCCCTTTTATTTTATGTGCAAATATGCGGATGTGCAGATGATGTCACTATCTCCATCAGCAAACATCATTTGCACATTTACTCATTTGCACATCGCTTCACCTCGATTGTTAAAGTATTCAACTTGTTGATTTTGTTAACACTAAGGTTGTTTTTCAACACTACCGAAAGACAACCTTGTGTTAATTTAGCCTTAACAGGCCATGCCTACTTTCGGGGCATGAAAACAATTTACGGATGTCTATTCTTCGCGCTGATCTGCCAGGCAGCATCGGCACAAAAATTTGTTCCGCAAATTAAGAGCGGCACTGAGATGGGTTATACGGTTTCGCTGGGCGGCCAGTCGGTTGGGTTTTCGCTCACTATGAGCAGTATTACCGATTCGGTAAAAATGAAATGGGAAGTTGAGGACTACGGATCGGGCAATTATCTGATGAGCACCAAAAGCCTGCAAAGCGGCACCGGGATGTACCTCGAATCGCCACAACCTAATGCTACCATTAAGGTGCCCGATAGCGAAACGATGGCTTTTATCTCGCGTAATGCTTTTAAAGATATTACCCAAAAGCACGAAATGCAGTTTGGCGATACCAAATACGTTTTGAGCAAGGATCAGTTATCAACCCTGAAAGTTGCCGATAAAGAGCTGGACGTGGTGCATGCCCAGGCTGCTAACGGTAAAACCGAACTTTGGATATTAAACAACCCTGACTTTCCATTGATCTGCAAAACAAAAAACGGCACCTACGGCGTTGATCTGGTGCTTGATTATATAAAATAATGGAGTTCGGGATTAAATATAGAAAATTGTCATTTCGATAGAGCAGTAGGAGGAATGCGTGATAGCGCGAAAGAGAAATCTTCTGAGATTAGCGAGGTAACCAGCATGATGCAGAAGATTTCTCTTTCGCCCCAATGCTTTTAGCCCGTGCTGCTCGTCGAAATTGACACTTGGTCTTTATTTCAAACTCACGTAAAATAATACAGCAAAGGAGCAGTAGGCATCTTTTGTAATGCTATTTGTATTTATAGAATTATAAAGTACATTTAACGTTATGAAGAAACTTAGCCTGCTTGTTTTTACTTTTCTGGCCATTAGCGTAGCTGTCGCGCAAAATACTGTACCGCAAATTGGTGTTGGCAGCGTACTTAATTACACCGTTGTTTCAACTGCCACCGGGCAGCACATACCGCTTACGCTCAACTTTATTTCGATGAACGACCCGATGAAGCTGAAATGGACGCTTACGGGTTTGGGCACAGGCAGCTTCATCATCCCAGCCAAAGCATTAGAGAGCGGTACTAAAATGCGCCTTCAGGAACCTGCGCCCGGCGTTGATACCCAGTTTGGAGATAACGAGACTATCATGTTTATATCAAAAGCCCAGTTTAGCGATATGGTAAAAACACAGGAGCTTACTGTTAATCGGGCAAAATTCACAATGAAACCGACTACTGAGGCCTTACAGATTAACGGCAAACCCGTTGATGTTTATCACGCTACTACAGCCAATGGTAAAGTTGAAATGTGGGTATTGAATAACCCCAACCTGCCGATGATATGCAAATTTACCGGTAACCCGGGTGGTATAGATTTTGAACTGACCAATATTAAGGAGTGATTTATGGTTAAGAAAAGTAAAGCGAGCGTGGCCCTAACTGTTTTATGGTGCGGCCTGCTGGTAGGTACCCTGGATATTTTAGCGGCGTTTGCCAATGCCTATGTTTCGTTTGATGTAGGGCCAACCACCGTGTTGAAATATATTGCTTCGGCAATTGTTGGCCCAACGGCGCTTACCGGCGGTACCGATATGGTGCTTATCGGCCTGTTGATGCATTACGGCATAGCTTACTTTTTTACAGCATTATATTTCTTTTTATATCCGCGTCTTGGCGGGGCGGCGCAGAATAATATTGTTATCGGTGTAATGTATGGTTTGTTTATCTGGCTGCTGATGAATCTGGTTGCCGTGCCGCTTACCAAGATACCGCACGCGCATATGCACGTACCGCAAACCATCATCAATATCGTTATCCTGATCGTAATGATAGGCGTGCCGCTTTCTATCATCACTGATAATTTTTATGGAGGTTCTAAGAAACGTTAAAGTTCCATGTGTTTAATGTAGGTATGGCATGATGCGCCGTTAGATCGAACTGCACGGGTACTATCGAAGCGTAATGATTATCTAAAGCCCAAATGTCGGTATCCTGGCCTTTATCGTTATTTTCTAATACACCGGTAAGCCAGTAGTAATGGCGTTTGTACGGATCCAGGCGCTCGTCAAACTCTTCGGCCCATTTTGCATTAGCCTGGCGGCATATTTTAACTCCTTTGATGTCTTTGGTATTAGGGAAGTTTACATTCAGCAACGTGCCTGCCGGTAACCCGTTTTGCAGTACTTGCAGGGCAATAGCCTTAACAAATTTGAGGCAATGGCTAAAATCGGCCTCGAGCGTATAATCATCCAGCGAAAAACCGATAGAAGGGATACTTTCGATAGCGCCTTCAACCGCGGCCGACATGGTGCCCGAGTACAGTACATTGATAGCATTGTTTAGCCCGTGGTTAATGCCCGAAACACACAGATCGGGTTTTTTGCCTTTAAATATTTTGGTTACTGCCAGTTTAACACAATCAACCGGCGTACCCGAGCAGCGATACATTTCAACGCCTTCATAAATATCAACCTTATCCAAACGCAGCGGCTTGCCAATAGTGATAGCATGCCCCATGCCCGATTGCGGGCTATCGGGCGCTACAACAACCACATGGCCAATACTCTGCATGGTTTCCATCAAGGCTTTAATGCCCGGCGCAGTGATGCCGTCATCATTTACAACAAGTATGGTAGGTTTGTTTTTCATATTTGATGCTAAGTTATCAATTTGTGGTGATAATGACTTTTCTTAGGTTTTTAGACTGAATTTATTAAGCTAACCCCATGTTTATTATGATCTGCATTTTATTTATCGGTGTAAAGTTGTTGTTTGCGAAATGTTAAATTTTTGTTAAAATGTTTATGAATTTCATACTAAAATAGTAGTCTATTTATGAAATTGTTTGGTTTGTGACACTTTTATTACAAAATAAATTTGCAGGTTATCAGCATTAGTGTTACTTTTACACCATCAAATCAACAGCGATGTTGATGTTTAAAAAAGTCTTCTCATAATTTAGGTTTATAATTGGTTAGTAAAAGCCTCCTGCCCATCAGGAGGCTTTACTGTTTTTTTAAGGTGATAGCTATTTTGTTGGTGAACTGTTATACAAACAAAAAGGCATTTACAGATTTGCAATGCCTTGATAGAAATGAAGAATATCGAATTTTAAATTTAGAAAAGTTACAGCAGTTATACTTATATTACGCACTGCAATCTTTGCCTGCAGTAAAAGTATAAGAACTCAACATAGTTGCCGCTTGGCCCGCACAATCCTGTTCAGTTATTCCAGGGATGTTCGTTATCCGCCAACCGTGTATAATTTGACAACAACCTGTTGGGGCCGATGAAACCTGGTTGTTGGTCTCAGTCACATCCATTTTTTTTCAATTTCTTTTTTCATGTCTTGGCTCATTATTACTATAATTTTTATTAAATTATATATAATATTCGGAAAAACAAATTATAAAAATGAGAATACTTTGTAATACCGATTTAACTTTGCTGAGTATAGAATGTAGCAATAAAACATTTCACAAATAAGAGGCATTTACAGATTGCGATTTAAAATTAAATTTATTTTGCGAAACTTAGCTTAACAACTATATTTGCAGCCCGCTTGGGGGATTAGCTCAGCTGGCTAGAGCGCTTGCATGGCATGCAAGAGGTCATCGGTTCGACTCCGATATTCTCCACAAAAAGGTGTAAATAGCTAATTTTTAGTTTTTTACACCTTTTTTTATGTCTCCCTGCTGGCGGACTCGTTTTTTGTAATATTCTAAGCGACTGGCAATAAGCGGTTTAGCTCGTATTGTGGAGAATAATATATTCTCCATTCTATTTGTATTATATAGGCTATGTATGGAAAGGAAAAAGATTTCTTAATTGTTATAAAAAGATTTTCTAATCCGAACCAACAAGCTTTCCGCTATTTGATAATCCGGCCTAACAGGCAAAGTTGATTTTTCATATGCCTCTCTCACTACTTCCATTTTTCCTTCGACCATTTTCATTAGGTCGTCAAATTCAAACTCCCCATTGCGGATCTTTAATAGGAAATCACGGTCTTCGCGTTTAACTATTACCCGTTGATATAACGCAATTTCTTCGGCCATACTTAAAAGCCTAAAGGTATGCATCATATTCTTGGCATCGTAACTTTTGCCATGTGATAGATTGGTTTGATAGCGCTGTTCGTTTCGTTTTTCTTCCCATTCCAAGTACTCTTTATATTCACGGCAGTAGATGGAATAACTATCCTTGTTAAAGTTCATTACAGCTATATGTTCTATTCCTTTCGGCACAGAGCTTAATTGCACATCGTCGGCGTTGGGGCCAGATGATATTCCTTTAAATCGCCCCTCTGTCAACTGTTTTTGATGATACAGTAAGTAAACATTTCTGAAATGATCCAGATTTACTAAGCCACATTCTTCCTGGCTGAAGTCATGTTCTTTTAGCCATTCCGTTAATGGCGCACTGCCATTATTATAGATCACAAAGCAAAAATCTAGCACAGATTTACGTTCGGCATCCATTGGTTTGTTGATCTTTTTATTTAACCCTTGCGCTTTTCTGATCTGCGTTTGGGCATATCCAGCAAATGTATCCAGGCAAAGTTTAGATAGAAAATCTTCCGGTTTGATCAAATCCATTAATGGGTGACGAAACAATACATACTCTTCAGGCGTGCTCAACAACTCCAATATATTCGGATTGTTTTTTGTTAGCAATTCTAGGAAACGGCCTATCTCAAAGTAAACTTCATCGTTGGTTGCATTAGCTATCTGGTTTTGTCGCTCAAAACCATATAGTTGCCTTTGAGGCATAATGAAGATCCCTTTCTTATCCACGTCAGAACCGGCAATATTCAGGTTATAAGCTGTACTGCCGCTAATACAATCCAGCAGGATCAGTTCTTTTTGCTGTTTTAGCTGTTCGTAGGTCATGGCAGGATATATTTTCTAAAAACCACATTCAATTCATCTGCTTCTTGCTTCTCTGATGGCAGTAGCGGCGTTTGTTCCCTGCAATTATTTAACGTATCAGTTAACCATTCGTTGAGCAATGCAACAGGTGTTATAAAAGCTTTTTCATCCGCATCCTTTTTTTGCTCTAAAAGTTCGTCTATACTTTTCTGAACGCTATTATCTGTTATTAAAATACGTAGCTTATCAAATTCCATTGGCGGTACAGTTTGTTTCTCTACTATCCATTGGCAGGCCAATGCAGGTCGCAGCGCATAAAAGTAACGCTTCAGCTTTACCATGTCGCTCTGTAGATCAGCTCTAAGCGTATTGTTAGCCATGGATAAATAGTGATTGCCACCTGAACGTAACGAAAAATACGCCGGCATTAAGCCTCGTAGTTCATTAGTAAAAGTATTATCCTGACGATAAACGATAGGAGATTGCAGCCACTCATATAAAGGGCCATTAGATTTGAGAAACAGCTTTAAAGCTTTCTTCAAATCCCAGCCGCCGATATCCAATACCTCATTAACCGGGAGGCCAACCACATCCGGCATTTCTGCAATACTCAGATAATAGTTGACATTACGGGCGTAAATAAAGCGAACATCAAAGTCACTATCGGGCGAGGCAAAGCCCCAGGCCCGACTGCCTGACTCGCAGGCATACAGTATTTTTATATTTTCCGATCGCTCCAATTCAGTTAACTTTTGCAGAATAGTTTCTTTCATGTTCGTAATTATTATTCACTTATAATCTTGGATCTACCGGCTCACTTTCCATAGCCAGCACACCAAATACACATTGATGCACACGCCTTAACGGTTCTTTATCGGTAAAGCGTTGCAAGCCTTCTATACCTAAAGCGAACTCACGCATGGCTAATCCTCGTTTTGCGTTTAAGCCGCGCGACTTAAGGCGGACGATATTTTCAGGAGCAGTATATTCCGGACCATAGATGATCCGCAAATATTCCTTTCCCCTGATCTTGATGGCCGGCTGTATCAATCCTTTGCCGTCTTTTTCAATAAAGTTATAAGGCTTTACCACCATACCTTCCCCGCCTTTGCCAGTTAAAGATAACCACCATTCGGTTGCTTCATTAATACTTGCTGCATCATCAAGTTCCACTACTTTGTAAGGAGTAGCTAACAATATGGCCGGATCAGCCGCACATATCTTTTTTATTTGTTCCATATGCCATTCATGATTCTCGCTGGTCCAAAGCTTTCCTTCGGACCCTAAGATGTGAAACGGCGCCAGCTTGTAATCATCCAGGCCGTTTACCGGCCAGCAATACTGCTGATAAGCTGTAGTGAATTGCTTAGCTTCATTTTGCCTTTCGCTATATTCCGCTAACAATGCTTCTCCGTTTGCATCCCTTTGAGTTAATTGTTTCAGCGCATCCATTACATCGTCCAAGGCATGCGTTGCCGCGCTGCCAACAGCCGCGTATTGCGTTTGCAATAAAGATTGCGCTTTAGCGCTCCAGGGCATTAACTCGGTATCTAAACAAACCCAGTCGGTATTAAAAGCATCGTAGAATCCTGAGGTAATCAACGCCGAATTCAACCGTGCTAACAAAGCCTGCTCAGTTGCTTTGTCATTGAAGAAGGCGCGACCTGTACGGGTATAAACCGTACCTATGCCTTCGCCTGTAATTCCAAATGCTTTGCTTATAGTTTCTTCATTTTTACCGACAATAACCACTGCTCTTGAACCCATATGCTTTTCCTGGCAAACTACTTTACTTATTCCAGCTGCTTTATAATAATCAAAAGCTTCAGTCGGAAACTCCAGATATTCGTCAAGGATACTTGTTTTCGACGGACTCATCGTAGGCGGCAAATAGATCAACCATTTTGGATTAATCGCAAATCTGCTCATTACTTCTAATGCCGCAATCGCGTTTTCTTCCCTTATGGTGATGTTGTTACCCAAGCGCGTCTCTACAATTTGTTTTCCTGTAAATTCAGCGATATCTAAAACACTGTCGTTTTCCTGTTGTATGGTTAAATTGCCTGCGCTGGCTTTACCGTGATCCAAAGGCCTTACGGGCGCTCGCAGTAAACCCGAGCGGCCTTTACCGCAACCAATTCCCGTTCAGGGTAGCGTAAAGCGGTTAACGATCCACCGAACACACAACCGGTGTCGATATCAATGGTGTTGTTCAGCCATTGCGCTTCTGGAACAGGCGTGTGTCCATAAACAACTATAGCCCTGCCTTTATATTCAGCTGCCCAGTTAAGTCTCACAGGTAAACCAAATTCATCTATCTCACCGGTAGTTTCTCCGTATAAGCAAAACTCACGCACCGCGCCGGAGCCGCGTCCCTGCATACTTTCTTTTAAACCGGCATGGGCAACTACTAATTTGCCACCATCAAATACATAATGACTAATGAGGCCATCTAAAAACTTTTTAACCTGATCCCTGAACTCCTGTGTTTCCAAACTTAACTGATCGATAGATTCCTGTAATCCGTGTTTAGCCTGCACATTTTTACCGCTCAACCATCGCATCAGTTTAATATCATGGTTACCGGGTACACAATAAGCGTTACCAGTGGCTGTCATGCTCATTACCAACTTTAATACTTCAGGCGTTTTTGGTCCACGATCAACCAGGTCACCGGCAAATACAGCTTTCCGGCCTTCAGGATGTACCCATGTTTCACCATTGTCGGCGTAGCCTAAACCCGCTAAAAGCTTTATTAACTCATCATAGCAGCCATGTATGTCTCCTATGATATCCAATGGACCTGTCTCTTCCTTTTTGTTGTTGTATAAAGGATCGCGTACTATACCGGTTATCGCATCAACTTCTTCAGGCGACCGTAATTCGATGATATGGCGGAAGCCTTCATACTTCAGCTTTTTGAAGCTTCTTTTCAATTGCGAGATATGCTGCGGTATTACGTGTGCGCCGAAGTTCCGGTCGGGACGTAAAGCATTACGTTGCGCGCAAACTTTTTCGGGCATATTCAAGATGATGGCAACTGGTAGGCAATGGTATTCCTTAGCCAGTTTTATCCAATCTTTACGCGCTTCTTCCTGCACATTGGTGGCATCTATTACAGTTACCAATCCGTTCTTTAAACGCAAACCGGTAATATATCTGGCCAATGCAAAAGCATCGGCAGAGGCCGTCTGGTTGTTTTCGTTATCACTCACCAGGCCACGGCAGGCATCAGAGGATACGATCTCCATGGGCTTGAAATGCTTTTTAGCAAATGAAGATTTTCCCGACCCGGTAGCGCCTATCAGGACAACCAACGATAATTCAGGTATTTGTATGGTTTTATTCGTTAACATTTCTTTTTTTTTAATTGTGATTATACCAATTGTTCTGCTACCTCATTACGGCGGCTGAATACAGCCATCTGGCTTAACGCGCCAACCTCAGCGTCTACTTCTCCAACAGGTTTAAAAATCACGTTGTAACTGTATTTTACAGCCAGATCAGTGGCCCAGCTTTCAAATTCTTTCCTCGTCCATTCAAAGCGGTGGTCGTTATGGCGCATTTTTCCTTCCTGGTAATCTGCAAATCGTACATTGTATTCCGCGTTTGGCGTAGTAATCACTACTACAACCGGTTTGGCATATTCAAATACCGATCTTTCCAGTGCAGCTAACCGAGGCTCATCCAAATGTTCTATCACTTCGACCAATGCAGCTCCATCAAAGCCTTCCAACCGTTTGTCCCTGTACGTTAATGAGCCTTGAATCAACTGCACCCTTTGTAACTGCCTTTCCGGCAAGCGTTCCAGTTTCAGTCTTTCCTTTGCGATCTCCAACGAGCGATAGCTTACATCCATCCCCAAAACAAATTCAAACTGCTTTTCGGCCAATAAAAGCTTGATGAGCTTGCCTTCACCGCAACCTAAATCGGCTACGCGCTTAGAGCCGGCTGATAATAGCTCGTCCTTAGCCGCGTGTAAGCGTAACTCGTGTATTCGTAATTGCGGCTCTTCAACTTCGGCGACTGCTTTTATCGTTATTTCATTTTCTACCGCTTCTTCAGCTTCATCCTTGCTTAATAACACACCCAAAGCCTGGTTAGCCAGCGACCGTTGGTTTTTTAAATACCTGCGAACGATCATTTCTCTGGCTGGGTGAACTTCTAACCAATCTTTGCCTTTAGCCAGTAGTTTTTCAACCTCTTCCTGGTTTACCCAATAATGCTTGTCATTATCGCATACAGGTATCAGCACATAGAAGTGTGAAAGCAGTCGCTGCAAGGTAAGCTTGTTACTTAACTCCACTGTAAAATATCGGCTGTAGCCCCATTCAGGAAAAGCGGGATCAAGCGGATGTTGGATGGCATTGATTTGGTAACCCAATGGTTCGAACAATGATCTCAATACACCTTCGCCACCCTTTACCGGCAATACGGATAGTTTCACTGTAAACGGCATTGCCACATCCACCAGTTCCGGTTTATCCTTGCATCTGCCGTTAAGGGCAGATGAATAGGCCTTGGCGATAGCAGCGCTCATAAATGAACTCGACACGTATGGTCTGTCGTTCACATACTGCTCCAGTGCAAAGTCATTGCCTTTCGGGCCGGCACTTCTTACCAATCCCACCGGGTCAATATCCAGCAATAAAGCGGCTGTGCATTTTTGAGCACCAACTTCCGGATAAAATATATGGGCCTTACCTGCCGAGATATCAACAGATTGTATTTTACCCGGATGCTTGTGCAATAAATAGCTCAAATCATCGGCGGGAACATGTGTAGTAGATATGGTTAGTAGCATCAGTTTATGATTGAACGGTTAAGATAATTATTCTCCTCAATGCGGCGTGCATTACCCTCTTTATTAGTAATGCACGCTTTCTACACTACAAAGGTGAGAAGCAAGTGCGCAGTCTTTTTGCGCAGTAAAAAATAATTGCCATATTTATTAAAATATTTTTCGATGCCCGTTAACCGCAATGCTCTTGTCCGCTACCGCACTATTGATAATTGTCTCCAGAATCGCTATAAGAAATGGACGCTGGACGATCTCATAGATGCCTGCTCTAATGCCTTATATGAGTTTGAGGGCATCGATAAGGGTGTAAGCCGCAGGTCTGTACAAGCCGATATTGAAATGATGCGCAGTAACAAGCTGGGTTATGAGGCGCCCATCATTGTGGTCGACCGGAAATATTATACCTACGCCGAAAAAAATTATAATATTACCAACAGTCCGATCAGTCAGCAGGATATGCAGGTATTAAGCGAAGTGTCCGGTTTGCTGAAGCAGTTTAAAGGCTTTAACCATTTTACAGACCTGAACGAAATGGTGAGCAAGCTGGAAGATAAGATATATTCACAAAAAACACATAGCCCACCGGTGATCGACTTTGAAAAGAATGATAACCTAAAAGGATTGGAATATATCGAGGGTATCCGTAAGGCCATAGTGGCGAAGAAAACGCTTTGCTTAACGTATCAGTCTTTCAAGGCAAGGGAAGCCAGTACTTTTTGCTTTAGCGCTTATTTGTTAAAAGAATACAGAAATCGCTGGTTTGTTTTGGGAATACCGCATAAAAACAGAGGTCATCTGTTAAACCTTGCGCTTGACCGGATACAATCCATAGAGGAGCATGATGAAAAATACAGGGAGAATAGAATTATAGACCTGGCTACTTATTACAATGACGTGATAGGCGTTACTAAATCTCCGGGACAACGTGATTGCGAGGTGGTTTTCTGGATCGATAATGCTAACGCGCCATATGTGATTACCAAGCCGCTGCATCATACACAAAAGCTTTTAGGTGAAGAAAATGAGGGTAAGGTTTTCAGTATCAAAGTGATCCTTAACTTCGAGTTAGAACGAGAGTTATTGGGGTTTGGTTCAAAAATGAAAGTGCTCAGGCCAAGGATATTAGTTAAGCAATTGAAAGCGCAGTTAAGGAAAACGTTAGAAAATTACGGTGCAGTAACTTTTACTACACAGTTAAAGGAAGAACAGGAGAATAATGAACAATAATAACATCAGGCCAGAATGGACACCTTCTGGATATACTAAAAATGGGGATCAGCTAAATCTAAAAAGCTGTAAAGATATCTTATTTGGCGTGGCTATTGGCGACGCATTAGGTGTGCCTGTCGAATTCAAAAGTAGAGAGGAAATAAGCCGGCAACCTGTGACGGACATGATTGGCTACGGTACACATAACAAACCGGCAGGAACTTTCTCCGATGATAGTTCTTTAACGTTTTGCCTGGCCGAAGCCATTGCTTCGGGGTTTACTTTGGAAGGTATTGGTCGTAATTTTATCAATTGGCGATATGCTAATTATTGGACCTCGGACAACGAGGTTTTTGATATTGGGATGACTACGCAACGTGCTATCGACAGACTGGTAAAAGGAACACCGCCCCAGCATGCCGGCGACTTTGAGGAAGAAAGTAATGGTAACGGCTCGTTAATGCGCATATTGCCTCTGTTGGTCTATATCAGCGATAACCCGGTAGATGAGCGTTATCAATTGATCAAACAAGTTTCGTCTATGACTCATGGCCATGCCCGTTCGGTAATTGCCTGTTTTTATTATCTTGAATTTGCTTTAGGGCTATTGGACGGAGAAGATAAATTTGTGGTTTATAATCGGTTACAAAAAGATGTAGCGGAGTATTTGAGATCGATAAATATGAGTAGGGACGAAACGAGTTTATTTGATCGTTTGCTAATCGATAGGATAGATATGATACCCGAAAATCAAATTCGTAGCAGCGGATATGTATTGCATACGTTGGAAGCCAGTATTTGGTGCCTGCTAAATACAGACAATTATAAAGACGCTGTTTTAAAAGCCGTTAATTTAGGGCAAGATACAGATACAACAGGTGCTGTAACCGGCGGCCTTGCTGGGCTATTATATGGCTATGATAACATTCCTGAGCATTGGTTAAGTCAACTTGCACGGAAAGATGATATAGAAGATCTATCACTGAGAATGTTTAAAGCAGTAAAATGATAACATGGGGTTATTTGATTTTTTTAAGAAAAAGAAGGCTATTATAGAAACAACAGCTATTGATGAAAATCAACAGGTGTTGAATATCTTTAAGGCTAAACTGCTGGAAAAGGGGCACCAGGTCGAATGGCATACGCAATACTTAGCGCTAGTGGTGAATGGCGAACTTGAACTTTCGTGTCTAATCATCGAAAACCCAGGCAATGCCAATGTCATGCACCTAATGATCTCCGCATCACACCTACAATATTTCCCTAACGGTATCATAGAAAATGTGGCCGGATTTGGCACTTCACCCGAGGAACGGGTTAATGCTACTTTAGACAACTACATTGATTCAACATTTGACACCATCATCTATGGTCTTTCCGACACCCATGACCCTGAGTTGGACTTTATGACATCGGAAATACTTTGGCATCCCAAAGTGGGATGCTTTATCGCCCTCGGCCAGTGGGAAGAATATCCTCCGGAAGACAGTTTCTTTAATCTCTTAAAAAGCAAGATCCCTAGCCAGCTTACTTCCGATAAAATCAGCTGGCTGAAAATCTATATTTTCAAAAAAGAAGACGGCGAGATTATCGGCGAATGCCTCTTTAATAATAAACACTGGCAGGAAGGCTTCACGGAAATTTCAAATTATGCCAAAAGCTGGGAATTGCCTGGTGAATTCCACGGCCTAAAACAATTTATTATATTTAGAAGATGCGATGCATACGATGGAGTTAACGACTAATCTATTCTTATAGCACCTCACATATCAAGCTTGCTAAACTTCTCACTTCTACAAAATCATCATTAATAAATTGCGTGTTTAGGTGCGAGTCGGTGCAGATCAGTTTCTTAATCAATCCGCTATCTTTTAGTTTGTTGATGCCATCGTTAACAAATAAACCGTGTGTAGTAATTACATAGATATCGCCGGCACCGGCATTTTTATAAGTTTTAGCGGCGTTGATAATACTGCCGCCGGAGCGGATCATATCATCATAAATAATAACCGTTTTGCCGTCTACATCAGCATTAATAGCGCTTACTTCGGTGTGGTCACCTTTCAGGCGGCGTTTCAGAATAAAGGCGGCATTTACGCCCAGGTCGTTAGCTAACGATTCCACCCATTTTGCGCGACCTGCATCGGTGCTGGCCATTACAAAATTATCGCCGCCGTATTCAAGAGCCGTTTTTATCACTATATCCTTGCAGTAAATATGTACGGGGTATAGGTCGTGCTCAAAATAATACTGGATACCTTCTGAGTGCAGATCGAATAGTAAGACTTTATTCCCCCGGTTTGATCTTGGAATAGCCGACAGTAGCCGGGCGCGGGTTTTAGCAGTTACAATTTCGCCGCTCAATACCGCTCGCTCCATGGTAGAATACCCAAAGTACGGGATAACCAGCGTTAACGAATTGGTCCCGTAGCTAACCAATGAAGATGCCAGGTCATACAGTTCTAAAGTAGCGCCATCATTTACAGTGCCACCGATTAATACTACATTCCTGTTTTCTATTTGGGAGATGATGCGTTGATAACGCTCGCCATCGGTAAAGTGGCTTACTTCCAGTTCGCCTTTCTCAAAATCGCCGCAGGCCATCACTTTTTCGGCCAGGTATTCGTAGCCTTTAATGGCGAATAATATTTTCTTCATAGTATAGTTTTATTTGCAATGAGTTTTGAGACTTCCGAAACGGCCTGCTCAAATCTGTTCTGCCGCGTTCCTGATATTTCCACAAGATTAATTTGATGATCAGTCAAGATGACCCTGTGGGATTGATCAAGTAAATCTCGGTCTATTTTACTTAACCGCGTGCCGTCCTGATAATAAGGGGCGTCGTTATTTAAGTAAAGGTATAAATCAGCCCTATTTGTATGGTAAACCTGATTCTGAACCGGGAGTTCCTTATCAAAAGTAAATCTGGCGTACGATTTTGTGATATGTATATCGGTATCAATAATTATCAAAGGGCTATCACCCCAAATGGCCTCGTCTATTCTTTTAGCATGTTCATTGGCTACCAAATGCAAATCCTCAAAAGTAAATTTGGTTGAATCGGGAATTAACTCCCTACCTACTTCTAATACATAACTGCAATTAAAGTGTTTAGCAAGCTGCTCTGTCAGGGTTGTCTTCCCGGTTGATTCAGTCCCTAAAATGGCCACCTTAATAGCGAAATAAAGTTTAACAGCAGCAGGCAGATAATGCCAATTAGCGAATAGATCATTCCTGATTACAGATGCAGAAATGGGGTAATGCCCTTTATCCAGATCAAATGCAATATGTTGTATCCCCATAAAACCGGCAACCAGTTCGCCATAGGGTTCGGAGGTAATTATCAGGTCGTAATCAGGACAATGCTTTTTAAACTCAACCGACCAAATTGCTGAAACGTTTGCGGATGTTTCGGAAGTATTGGGCAGTAACCGGTTGTCATAATGAAGCACTTTTACGGCTATGTTTTTCACAGCCGCAAAAGTGCTTTCAATCCAGCCTTTTCTTATCTCACCCGGAATGGTTTCTTCATTATCGCAACAAACCAGTACCGATAAAAAATCGCATTTAGTCAATGCGAAGCTGATCATAGCTTCGTGACCCTTGTGGAAAGGCAAAAACTTTCCAAATACAAACGCCTTAACCATTAGTCAGTTGTTTTTTCCAGTGATATAAGCCGTATGACGCTAAGCCCAGGAAGCTCAAATATTCCAGAGATAGAAAATAAACTCCTTTTTTAAAATACAATACCACACAAATGGCATCTACCAAGATCCACAAATGCCAGTTTTCAATTTTCTTTTTGGCCAATAATACCGTGGCAATAATACTTAACACCAATACCAAAGAATCGGTAAAAGGATAGGCCGCTGCTATCTTAAAATAACCTGGCAGATATAAGTGGATGTTCTCAATGAGAAAGCCACTTAGAAGCGAACCGACTATAATAACAGCGGCGATTAACCACCTTGCTTTTGTATTAATAGCTGCAATTTTGTTTTCGACAGCTGTAGTGTTCCAATTGTACCAACCATAAATAGTTATTATAAAAAAGTAGACTTGCAAAAACATATCGGCATACAGATGCACCTGGAAAAATAGGATAAAAAGGAAAACCTCATTCACAATACCCGTACTCCAGGTTAAAATATTAGCCCTTGATGCAAAGTAAACCGAGATGAGGCCAAATACAGTTCCTATTAGTTCAACATAGCTAATGTGGTAACCTATAACGGTAAAAGCGGTATTTGCTATCTCAAAAAAATGCATCAAAACGTATATTTTACCGAAGTGTAAAAATTTGTTGGTGCTTGTACAAAGTATTTTTTGGTACCATCTGTATCTACATAGCCGTCGTTAAAGTATTTGGTGTTAGTAATGTTGTTTACGAAAATACCAAATTGAAAGCCTTTAATATCATATTGTACCCTCGCGTTTAAAGTTACGTATTGATTAACCTGGGCGCTATTGGCAAAATTTATAAAAGACCTGTCCTGATATCGGGCCGATAACCCTATTAAATAGCTTTTTCGACTATACGTTACTTCCTGATTAATAATAACCGGTGGGGTTAATATGGGCGCAAACGCCTGTGTTTGTTCCTTAATACGGCTGTAATTGTATGATGAGTTATTAATGAAACGTATGTTATCATTAACCTGATAGTTGATGCTCAGTTCGGTCCCTGTCCTGTAGCTGCGATCCACTTCATTGGTAAGGGCTAAACCATTAGGCCCTAATTGTCCATTCAATACAATCTCATTTTTAAAACTCATGTAGTAAAAATTCAAGTTCAGGTTGAGTTTACCTGATTGATGCCGCAGCCCCAGTTCCTGGTCCACTACGTATTCAGGATTGGTATTTGCAATAACAGCTTGGCCCGAAGCATCAGCCAATAAATTATCATTACCTTCAAACATATCATTCCGCGTCGGTTCGCGGCCGGTTCTGCCAATGCTGTAATACAACGTAGTGTGATTGTTAACCGCAAAGCTTACGCCTGCTTTTGGATTAATAAAATGCCAATCTAATTTATTTAAGGGCACATCGCCATGGTATACGAATGAAGCATAACGCGCCTGGATATCCGCAAAAAATGTTAATTGATTAATGGTATAATCGGCCTTGGTAAAGGCACTGAACTCGTTTTTATCGCCGTTGTTTTTGTATAGCTGGCCCAATGTTTTTTCGCTGCCAATATGCCGCCTGTCATAAATATTGCCGTGGATGCCGGTGGTCCAGTTAAACGACCTTTTTGAGAAAGTATAGTTGCTGAACACACCAATGAGGTTTGATTGAAAAGCATAATTATACAATTCGTTTGTTGATGGCAGTCCCAGAAAGCTGTTCGGGTTAAAATCGTTATTACCCTGCAGGAAGGTGTAATAAACGCTCGACTGAATACTTGATGTGCTGCTGGGATGCCATGAATGTTGCAGTTGTATTAAGGCCTGGGTAAAGTTATCCCGTTCATTTTCATCGGCATTTTTTCTTCTGTCCTGTGCTATCAAAGCTTCCGAAACGCCCAGCCAAGCCAGCTGGTTTTGTTGGTGACCGACCAATGCGTTTATCTTAAATATAGATTTATCGGCAATCAATTCACCACTCATAAAAACTGATTGCGAGTTATTTGACGAATTGTATTTATACCCGTCTGAATATACCTGGGAAGCCCTTATATAAAACGTCTTGTTATTTTTTATTCCACTGTTATACTCGCCAAATATTCTGTGACTGTTGAATGATCCGTAGCCCAAACCAATGGTAGTATAGGTAGAATCATAAAGATTTGGAGAAAACAACTGCACACTTCCGCCGGAACTCCCCACACCGTTTTTGCTGGTGCCGATGCCGCGCTGAATCTGGATCTTGCTCACCGAATTCATAATGTCCGGATAGTTTGAAAAATAAGCGCCCTGATCTTCAGGTTCGTTTAACGGGACGCCATCCAATGATATATTTATCCGGGCTTGGTCAATACCCCGCATCCTGAAATAAGAATAGCCCTGTGTGCTTCCAGCGTCAGAGTATACGGTAATTGAAGGTGTTTCTGAAAGCAGGTAAGAAGGCTCTTGTCCGGTAGATTTGGCTTTTAAATCTTTCCCGCTTATATTTTGAAAGGTTACAGGCGTTAATTTATCGGCTTGATACGTTACCATTACTTCTTTTATCAAATGAGCAGTATCGCGTTTTACAGTAACCTGGGCTTTAACTTGTATACCGGCACACAACAAGGTAATAAGCGGGATAATATTTTTTAACATAACAGTTTAGGCTTTGTGATTGGCATTAGCTTTCACCTGTTCAAATGTAATGGTATTCAGCAATTTGCCGTTTTCAAATACAGTGTGCAGTTCATCTGCTAATTCTATATGTTCCTGCTCGTTTACGGTTTTAAAGATGCCGTTAATTTTTACCAGTTTCAAACGGCCGCCCTTGCTCTTTTTAAAGCTTGGGGTGATGTTCCCCTGAGCATCCATCTCGGTTGGGCTTTTTTCTACGGCTACTTCCTGGCCATTGATTACCGCACTGCTGCACTTTAAAGCGAATTTTTGTGTATCCCGATCAACCTTTTGCAATAAAGCGCCACCCATACCCATTACCAGGTTTTCGGCGCTGACGCCGTTTGTTTTCAGGGCATTGTAGATGTTGATGATCTCCGCATAGTTTACACCATCGCCCTGTATTACCCTTACCTGTTGCGGCAGTACTTTGTAGCCTTTGCTATTGGTGGTATACCCAAATGTTTCAAACAAAATTTTAAATATCTCCAACAGCGTCATGATCGGGTCACCGCTATCGGGGCGGATAACCAGAGTGCCCTGGCGGTTTAAGATTTCCTCTTTCAACTCGCCGCCCCAGTATTCTCTGCAAGCTTTGAATATATTAAAGCTATCAGATACACAGGCAATAGTACCGGTTGGGAAACTGCGCAATACGTGTTTGAAAATCTCCAATTCACCATCGCGACCTAATAAGGTGCAAATGCTATGTTCGGTTGCAGGGATGCTCAATCCATATACCTTTTGGGCGTCGTAGTAGTTAATAGCCATGCCGCTGCCGGCCAGGTTATCGCTGCCGCTGAAGTTAATTAAATGTGCAGCGCCGCCAATTTTGGCGCTCTCCACACCGCTTACACCACGGAAACCAAAATCATTCAGCACAAAATCAATCCCGGCTTCAGTACATTCTGTCGCGGTTTCGCTGTAATACTGGGTTACTACTTTGCGTATCTGGTTGCTTAAGGTTGCTACTGTACATGGGTACCATACCTGCATCAGCAGTGTTTCTAAAAAGTTGGTGAGCCAGTAGCATTCGGGGTCGATGTTTTCAATAGTCATTAGCACGTTACTGGTTGGTACAGCAGTACCCTCGGCAACGGCTTTTATTTTTACGGGTAAGTGCCCGTTGTATTTATCAAGGATGTATTGAAATTTAGCTTTATCAAACACATCATCGCGGCAAAATACTTGTTTCAAAAAACCATCGGCTTCGTCCAGGTCCTGTTGAGTAAAAGCAGGCCCTTGCAGGTATTCCTTCAAAAAATATTGCAGGCCGAAAAACATAGTCTCATCAAACATACCGCCCCGGCTTTCCAGGTAGCTGTATATTTGGGTAGTGCCGGGGTAGTAAAATTTATGGTGAGCGTATTTGTAGGCATCAGCCAATAAGATCAAATTTTCGCATTTCATGGGTTTAGTTTTTAAGGTATTTGGTAATAATTACTTCGAACATCTCTAAATGTTCAGGGCTAATGGTTTGGTTCTCGATCATCTTCGGAAGATTAGCCACCGGGAACCAGTCCAGATCGATAATATCATCCTGTGCGGCGGGGGAGCCACTAATATAATCGCAGCTGAACAATAGGGTGATGATCTTATCAGCCTCGTTTCGGTAGCGCCAGTCATTTATTTTGCGCGATGTCTCGTAGCTCATTTCACTAATTTCCATCTCACCACATTCTTCCATCAACTCGCGTTTGGCGGCATCTTCATAGCAGGTATCTTCCGGATCGGCAAAACCGCCTATAAAGCGCCATTTGTTATTAGTGGCTTTTTTACCCAATAATATCTCTGTTTTGTTATTTCTGAAACAGGCGATATCTACAGTTGGGTAAACCTTGGTGTATTGGTTATAGTAAGCGTAAAGAATGCCTGCGCGGAAATCGTTAGAGTCGAAAACCTTATCGGCATATTGCTTGCGTAGTTCGGTAGCGTTGTAATCGCCATGTTCGGGCAATTCAATTGTTTCGAACCGGCCTGAATAGTAGGGGATGAAACTGTCGCGGCTCCCAAATAGACAAAACTGCTCGGCTGGGAAAACACTTTTTAACAGGTTATCAATATTTTCAGACCAGCTTTTATCGCTGGGGTGGTCGCTTATCGGCAGTACGATCACTTCCGGATAATCTTTCTTGATCATCTTTTCACGCGTGTAGTAATCGTAAGGGTTTTTGCGGCTGCCCATTATAGGGCTTACACCTAACAGGATGATCAGTTTAGCGTGATTCTCTTTAACCATACCAATTAGTTGCTTATGCCCTTCATGCAGGTACGGCGTTTGGAAGCGGGCGATAATTACGGCTGTTTTCATAGTAATTTGCGTTAATTACACGCAAATATAAATATGCGTTTCAAATACACAAATTATTTTTTCATTATTTTAATTTTTAATGATTTAGATCTCGAAGTTGACGCCTTCTTTTTGTAACTGGAAGTACTTCTGCTCATTAAAACGGAAAAGGTTACCGGGGCGGCCGGCACCGTCTAATGCTTGCTTTTCGTTCGTTTCTTCCAGGAAACCAAATTTGACAACTTTCTTTTTAAAGTTCCGGCGGTCGATAGGGCGGTCCAGTACAGCCATATATAGTTTTTCCAATTCGGAAAAAGGGAATTTCTCTTCCAACAATTCAAAACCCACGGGCTGATAGAGCATTTTATTTTTCAAACGCTCATGTGCTGCGCTTAGGATCTCTTTATGGTCAAACGCCAGCTGAGGTAGTTTCTTAATATTGAACCAGGCCACATCAGCGGCATCTGTATCGGCATGAAGTTCAAAAGCATCGGGTTTAACCAGCCCATAATAAGTAATGGATATTACCCGGTTCCGCGGGTCGCGACCTGGCTTACCAAAGCTGTATAGCTGTTCTAAATAATTGATGTTAACGCCAGTTTCCTCTTTCAACTCACGCTGAACGGCTTCCTCCAGTGATTCATCGTCGCCAACCAAACCACCTGGCAATGCCCAGCTATCTTTAAAAGGTTTGATGTTGCGTTTGATCAACAGCACAGACAAACCCTCTTTGGAAGTATATCCAAATACTACTGCATCAACAGCTACTTTAATATTTTGCATGGCTGGCATGGTGCAAAGTTAAATTATTTCACCAATGGGAAATCAACTAATAGCTGTGTTAGTTTATGGCGGTCTTTCCGACTCATAGCTGGATAAGCAGGTAAATAAACAAGATTCTCCAATGTTAATTCTTCGGAGTGAGGAGCGACACCCACTTTGCCCAACTTGATCAAACTTGAGGCCTTTTGCGAGGCGTCAAAACCGTTACTACGCAAGTGCTTGATCAGTCCATTCGGATCATTAGTTTCAACAGGCATCACCCAGTGAGTATGTCTCTTATTCTCAAAGCCAATTTTATAATTATCGGGGATACTTGATAAAACATCATGGGCTAATTGAATCCTTTTAGTAATACTATTTTGATCAAAGTTAGCAAGCTTTTTTCGAAGCAGTTTTTGATTTGGAATGGAAGGCTGATGCCGGATCTGTTTAAAAATATCGTCGCCTGGGAAGCCCTTGGTAAAGCCATCTAATACTTCTTCAAAGTCTTTTCCCAGAGCCGTTACTAAATTATAAAATCCTGTATAAATAGTTTTGTTGGTGAGCAGCTTTACAAACAGCACTTTAAAAAGCTTTTTGAAATAGCCAGCAGTATTTTGTTGATTGTAGTCTCCATTTCGCGCAGCAACCTTAGCATACAAAGCCGGGTCTTTTATCTTGACCATCGCCCCGCTAATAGCCGTATTAGTTTTAATAAAGCCAAAGCTAAACATCACCACATCTGATGCGGGATTCCCTTCATATAAATTACCAGCATACGCCTGTGCGCAATCTTCAAATATAAAGAGATTGTGCTTTTTGGCTATGGCAACTATTGCTTCAGTTTCCATAATTCCACCAAAAAGATGAGTGATCAGTATAGCTTTAGTTGCAGGTGTAATTGCCGCTTCCACCTGAGCAGGGGACATATTTAAGGTATATTTATTAACAGGGATAGGAACAAGCGTTAATTCGTGCCAGTTAATTATGGCGAACATATCCGGGATATTGATGTCAGTAACGATCATCTCGAAGCCTGGCGGAAAATTCAAAGCATTTAATACCAGATCGAGGCCAGTTCTCACCGAGAGACAAATCAATTCGTTTGCATGTTGAGCAACATCCGGCCTTTGTGAGTGAAAGCGATCAGTAAGACAATAATAAGCCCCAGAAACCAAGTCCTTATAACTGATATATAATTTACCTCTGGGTATCATGTTACATTTTATATAAGCGGCTATAATTATAATTGAAAGTAATGATATATTAGCATATTGCCAAGACCATCTATGCGCCTGAAACAAAAGCTACCTGTAACCTATCTGCTGTTTACTTTTAACGGCCGCTTATCGAAAGGGGCTTTTTGGCTGGCTTCCCTGTTTTACTGGTGTACCTTTTATGTGCTCTATAATTTATTATTGATTGCCATAGGTGAAGGCGCAACGTTTACACTTTATCCTTTACTATTCTGGATCATTATAGCCACGTCCAGTAAGCGCCTGCATGATCAGGGCTATTCAGGTTATTGGCTGTTTGCTGTTTTAATACCTGTGCTTGGCCCGTTATGGTTATTCTGGCGATTGGGTTTCAAGAAAGGGAATTATACTGCAAACGAGTACGGTTCGGTACCCGGTTCGGCGCCCGATTATTTGAAAAATGATGAAGGTAAAGAGATTCCACACCTGAACACGGATGAGCGCATTATTGATGATGTAACCCGATTGAACCCAGTACTGGTTAGCAAGATTGTGCGACCAACCTCTGTTGAGGAAATCTGCGAAATTGTAAAAAACGCCACCGGAGCTATCTCCGTAGGCGGTGGTCGTTTCAGCATGGGTGGCCAAACAGCAAGCCCGCATAGTTTACATATTGATATGCGGAGAATGAATAAAGTGCTGGAGTTTTCCGCAACAGAAAAGCTTATCAAAGTGCAAACTGGTATCCGCTGGTGCGATATACAGCAGTATATTGATGAACATGAACTGAGCATAAAGATCATGCAGACCTATGCCAACTTCACGGTTGGCGGAGCGTTGAGTGTTAATGCACATGGGCGATATATGGGCATGGGGCCGGTTGTTTTATCAGTGCGCTCAATTGATGTGGTATTAGCCGATGGATCATTAGTGCACGCTACTAAAACAGAGAACCAGGAAATATTCTTCGGTGCTATTGGCGGTTATAACGGCATTGGTATTATTGTTCAGGCTAAGCTGGAGCTGGCCGATAATCTGGCCATTAAACGCGTTCATGAAAAAATGAAGGTGGAAGAATATAAAGATTACTTCTTCAAAACTATACGCGATAACCCCCAGGTAGTTTTCCATAATGGCGATATCTACCCGCCAAAATATAAGCGCTTACGAGCGGTGAGTTGGATAGAAACCACCGAAAAACCGACTGTTAAAACCCGCCTGATGCCGCTGAAGGAATCTTATCCGCTTGAGCGGTATTTCCTGTGGGCATTTACAGAAAGGCCGCTGGGTAAGCCCTACCGGGAATTTATAATTGACCCTTTATTGTTTAGGGGCAAAAAGATTCACTGGCGCAACTATGAAGCAGGTTACGATGTTGCCGAACTGGAGCCTAAATCACGCATTAACAGCACTTATGTATTATTAGAATATTTTGTTCCTGTTCATCGCTTTGAGGAATTTGAGCAAGCCATGGCCGAAATATTTATCCGCTTTAATGTAAACGTGCTGAATGTCTCTATCCGCCATGCCAAAGCCGATCCGGGCACTTACCTGGCATGGGCGCGGGAAGAAGTATTTGCTTTTGTAGTTTATTATAAACAACGCACTGATCCCGCATCGAAACATGCTGTTGCTGTATGGACTCGTGAACTGGCCGATGCCGTAATTGCTGTAAACGGTGCTTATTATTTACCCTACCAGGTACATCCAACCGCTGGGCAGTTTCATAAAGCTTATCCTAACGCGAAAAAGTTATTCGATTTGAAAACCAAGCTTGATCCTGGCTATAAATTCAGGAACATTTTTTGGGATACCTATTATCAACCATTAAAACGAAAAAGCAATGGCTAATACATCTGAATTTAAAGCAGTATTTAACGATACCAAATGGAGCGACGATTTTTACCGCTTTTTGCAGGTGATATTTCATTTATATCCCGAGGATAAATTCCATCAACTGATAAAAGAAGAAACCGCTGCCGGCAAAACCGACGAGGAGATCTATAAATCGGTACAAAGTAAGCTGAAAAGCATTAAGCCATTCTTATCGGAATTGACTTATGCATTGCCTGCTCTTAAAAAGCAAAAAAAGGAGATTGTTAGGCAAACGCTGGAGTTATTGGGTGGTGTAAAACAGATTAATGGTTACGTCGAGATTGGCTCTACCGGCCGTTATATTAGTCAGCTAAGAAAGGAAACCAAAGTTACCGGTCCGATATATCTCATTAACGATTTCGCGCCAACCAATTCACCGGGTGATATTATGGAACGGGGGCAGCTAGGTAAGTTGGGCACTTTTGTGGATATTAATGGTTATGATTCCATTAGCAGTTCAATTATTCCCGATGCCAGTATTGATGTAGTTACCTGCTATATTGGTTTACATCATTGTCCGGTAGCTAAGCTGGATGGGTTTGTAAGGTCAATTAACCGCATTCTGCGGAGCGGCGGCTCATTTGTTATCCGCGATCATAATGTTAAAACGCCTGAGATGGCAACCTTTGTTTCTTTGGTGCATACCGTGTTTAATGTGGGATTGAACGAAACCTGGGAATTTGAAGCTAAAGACTTCAAGAACTTTAAACCGGCAAACGAATGGGCGGCTATCATAGAGAAAGGCGGGTTCAAAGATGCAGGAAAACGCATACTACAGGATAAAGATCCATCCGACAATACTTTAATGTTGTTTACCAAAATATAAGCATGAGAAGGCTAAGGATATTGACATTAATTGCTCTGCTGCTGGCCATCATAACGTTTGCTGTTAAAAACAAGAAGCCATCTACTGTGCCAGCCGGGAAAGGTTTGTTGGTGGATAAGGCTTGGTTGGCAATCAATCAGCACCCGCTAACACCAAAGGAAGCAATACGCCCGCCTGATCAAACTTTCCTTACATATCCGGAATGGTTCCTGGTATTTAGTCCGGCTGAGCAGGCAGATTATTTTAAAACCCGTACTTCAACCACGTTTCCATACCTAAAACATGTTGACCAGCTGTGGGGTGGCTATGGTGTAATGTACGATCAGATCAAAGGCAATTTTCCATTCAACACCGGCTACCACGTTATGATATGGGTGATAGCCGGCAGTACAACGATTGAATATGGTATCAAATCGTTTTACGAAACCATTATTGGCCGGATAACCGACACCAATCCCCATGAAGAAATGACTGCCGAAGATAAGTTTAACGCCGATTATGAACACAGCTATGTGAAATTTATTGAGGCATTGCCTTGGTATGAGTATGATTTTAACCATCAGCTTAAATCGCTTTGGAGCAATACCTCTTTCTCTGGCCCACATTTACTCCGTAAATTGGAAAGACGCTATTATCTTACTACCGAACTGTTGATTAAAAGTGGCTATGGCTGGTTGATTGGGCTCGGCACCAAATCGGCTTATGAAACAGCCTCATTGCAAACCGCAGTAGTGATGGATAAATTACCAACAGGAGTGGATACCACCGGGTTTGTACATAATGTAAAAGTATTGCCAAACGGTATGATACTGGCGAACTTACCCCGGTATGCTGAATTTAATCCTGCGGTTAGCAAGCTGGCTACAAATGGCATTGTTTTCAATGAGATTGCCGGGAATAAAGGTGCTATTATGCTTACTATTTTAACCGACAAGCCTTTAAATGTAAATGGCAATTATAGCGTATTATTTACTCAGCCAGTTTTTACCAAGCCGGGCCTAAGTAGAATTGCTTTGGTCACGACAGTAAAAGATTTAAATAAGGTCTTAAATACTTTCCAAACCGATAACGTAATTGTTGAGCATGTGTATGACTATTAATATTACTTTCCATCAATAAGATGTTAAAAGAGAATAGAAGAATAGAGTTAAAAATGCCTCGGGAGCTTGAAGTGATTTTTGCAAGTTTAGACTATGAGGAAGAAGGCTGGTTGGTTGGGAAGAATTTGTCTTTCTCGGAAGATAAGTTACAATTTGATTTTGTATTGCATTTAGGTGATGAAGGAAAAACGAAGCAACAATGGCAAATGATTGTTGAGGGCTATAAAACGAACAGGTTTTATCCAGAAAAATTGGGTTCTTACTTTCAATTTTATGACTATCATTTTCTGCTATGGGAATTTCAAAATATATGGACCGAGTTATATGTGAAGAAAAAGACCGTCAACCCAGAAGCTTTACTTGCCGACCTATGTGTCACTCATCAAAAATCGTTTGGTAACTTTTTGCCTCTGGGGAAATTCTTCAACGGAGCCAATAATTTTTTAGAATTATGCAACTCTGGCTTTGGGCTGTTTAGTAAAGGACCAAAAAAAATATTAGATCTTTATTATGATTGTTTGCAAAGAGCAGGTACCGAGCCTTATTTCTTTGGACAATCTAACCCAGATTTAGAGAATTCAAATCTGAAGCTTTTAATTATTGGCGATTGTTATTTTATCGGGAATGACTTCCATTTTATAAGATTTGAAGCTGATTGAACTTTTCTTTTTTAGATAGATTAATATAATTTTCTATCTTTGCATTCAATTCCTGATTTGTTAATCTTTTAAATATCAAGGAATCATGACAGAGCCACGCTACATATCGCCCCTTTCGCTCATTGCCTAATTAGGCAGGCAAACCCTGTGTTTTATTAAATAATTTAACGTTTGCATAAGTAACCTGTGCATTACTTTGCCTGCCCCAAATTCACGGGATTTTTTTTGAGCGCTCAAAAAGGGTATATCCTTACTCAAGGACGAAACGGAGATCCAATAACATTTCAAAGCAAAATTAATATCGAGTGTGATGAACACACATGAATGGCCGCGCTGTATCATATCGGCACGGCGCAAAAGGCGGCTCGTTAAAACAGATCGTGATAAGCTATTAATTCAACTGGACAAACGGCGCGATGAACTATGGGAGCAAAAAAGGCTTTTGCCAATGGTTGCGCTTGAACATCCGTACCAACGTGGCTGGAAACGTTTTTTCGTTTTGCGTAACGATGTAAAGCATAGCCCAAGGAAGGACTTTTATGAGGCGTTGTTACCAAAAATAAATACGGTTGAATATAATCTTGACAGATATTTCAAGCGAAAGAAGCGACGTAAACAGCGTTACGTGTACCAGGTAAAAGCGCAGATGCTGCGGGAATTATCGCAGCATAGCTGGGATATAAACAGGATAAATTTAACCGAAGAGGAAAAGGTTTGCTTTACGCGCCTTGAAACGTTTGATGTTAAAACTTACCGTACAGAGGTTAAATACGTTTTTGCCGAACCCTGGCGATATGTGCTAAAGGTAGCTCCACACTTTGTTACGCATACCAAATTGATGGACGCGGATATTGAAAGGGAGCTATCGTACATAGATGATCATATTGATAACAACCACTTGTGGCCGCGCATTAACCTGTTAACCCGCGGCCGGAGGTATCGTTGGAAAGACGAGTTTAACGAACGGGCCAAATACATTAACAAATTTAAAAACATACCCAGGTATGCTGGTAAAGAAGCTTACGTAGAATTAGAAACATAAGCCACATGGGCAATTTAAGAACAAAAGATCTAAGTAAAATAGGTTACCATAACGATCAGCTGCGAAGCCTGGTCATTGGTATAGCCTCTAAAAATTTCAAGCACCACAGTAAGCAGCAATTGCTTGACCTGCTGGTGAGTATTAAAAATGATCCGGAAGCATTTTTGGATGATGAGTTAACAAGTAAAATAGCTGAAAAGGTAATCGGCAAAACGGATGCGCCGTTGTTTAAAACGTTTGAACTGCGCGATCAGCCGGTGTATTGTAAAACCTATGGCGGCAAGGGTATTGAGCAGTCGGCCAAAAAGCAAATGGAGCTGGCTAACCTGCTGCCTGTAAGCGTACAAGGTGCATTAATGCCTGATGCGCACATGGGTTTTGGTTTGCCTATTGGTGGTGTGCTGGCTACGGATAACGCGGTGATCCCGTATGCAGTAGGTATGGATATAGGCTGCCGCATGGCGCTTTCAATTATTGACGAAAGCGACGGCTTCCTGAAACGGTTTGAATATCAGATCAAACAAGCCTTAAAAAACCACACCCATTTTGGTATGGAAGGCGGTTTGGATATCAGGCAGGAGCATGAAGTGCTGGACAGCCCGGTGTTTAATCAGATCCCATTTCTGAAACCGTTGCGCAGTAAAGCGGTAAGGCAATTAGGCACATCGGGTAACGGCAACCACTTTGTAGAATTTGGCGAGCTTGAATTGTTGGCTGATAATACCTTAGGCTTAGCGGCTAAAAAGTACACGGCTTTGTTAACGCACTCGGGCAGCCGTGGTTTGGGCTCGGCAGTAGCAAGGTATTATACGCAGATCGCCATGAATACCTGCAAACTCCCGCGCCACGCACAGCAACTGGCCTGGCTGGACATGAACAGCGAGGCGGGTCAGGAATACTGGTTAACCATGACCCTGGCGGGCGATTATGCAAAAGCTTGTCATGAACGTATCCATGCCAACCTGTTAAAAGCATTAGGCTTGAAAGCTTTGCATGTGGTAGAGAACCACCACAACTTTGCCTGGAAAGATCAGTTGGCTGATGGCCGGAATGTTATTATCCACCGCAAAGGTGCAACACCTGCGCACAACGGTGAACTCGGTATCATCCCCGGCAGCATGACCACGCCCGCATACCTGGTATCTGGCAAAGGAACCACGGATGCTTTATACTCTGCATCACACGGTGCCGGTCGGGCAATGAGCAGGCAAAAGGCTAAGGATAGTATGACGGTATCTGCTATGAAAAAGTTGCTGACCAATACCGGCGTAACCTTGATTGGCGGCACAGTTGAAGAAAACCCCTTGGCTTACAAGGACATCGAAACCGTGATAGCTGCTCAACGCGATTTGGTCGATATCCAGGGCAAGTTTTATCCGCGTATTGTTAGAATGAATAAGGAGTAGTGATGAAAAAGATGATGATACAAATCACTTCAGGCAAAGGCCCAGCAGAATGCTGCCGGGTTGTGGCCTGTGTACAAGGCCTGATGATGAAGCAGGCCAAACAACAAAGCATTCATATTGAAGTGCTGGAAAATAAGGCCGGTGAACTAAGTGGCACATTACTATCTGCTACGATGATGGCTGTAGGAGATAGCTTGGATGCGTTCGTAAAAGAATGGGTCGGCACCGTACAATGGATTGCGCAAAGCCCGTATCGTAAATACCACAAGCGCAAAAATTGGTTTGTAGGCGTAGCTGCTTTTGATGTGAAGGAACTGATGCAATGGAACCCCAAAGATGTAAAACTGGAAACCTGCCGTTCATCCGGCCCAGGTGGGCAAAACGTGAACAAGGTAGAAACCGCAGTTCGGGGAACGCATCTTCCATCAGGCTTGCAAGTAATGGCGATGGATACCCGTTCACAGTTAGAGAACAAAAAACTTTGTCTGGCCCGATTGGAAGCCAAAATAATGGTTTGGCAAACAGAACAACTGATAGCACAACAGCAGATCGAGTGGCGGGAGCATAACGCCTTAGAGCGGGGTAATCCTGTTAAAACCATTAGAGCGGTAATTTAAAACAGGCGGCAAAAATAACCTGGTTTTTTGTAGAAAATTGATAAAAAAGACGTTTTTTTCGCTAAAAAATCAGTATTTTTATAAAGCGTAATTTTCAATAAAAGTCTAAAAACAGCGTTAGTGATATCTTAAACAAAGATTTTGGTAACATTTTTCGGACAAAAACTCAGACAAAAGTCAGCCAAATTAGCAAAAATGAGAAATAAAAAACCCCTCTCAGAGTATCAAAAACAGCGTTTAGGTGCAGCAATGGAGGCTCTTCAAAATCCGATATTCTCCACAACCTCCAAAAGATCGCCCTACAAGGTGATCTTTTTTGTTACAGGATGTTTTTGCCGTTACATTTTATATCCGGCAAAGTTCAATTGATATTAGGTAAGTCATCCTGTATGTAACATTTATATTACTAAAAGCAAACAGTTAGCTAAACAATGAGTTAATAGTATAACACCTATACTATCTAACTATGAGAATCATCTATCATACTCTAAAGGTGGGAACAGGCATTGTTACATCCGGAAAATTATTTTACCGAATCGTTACACCTGCATTTCTAATATTCCTGATCTTTTTATCTCCGACAGCTTTTGCTCAAACCTTACAGGATACTAATTATCACAAGATAAAAAGATCAGGGATTGACAGTGTAGCCCCTGCTAGGGACAGGCTTTCGCAAAACGGCATCGTCAAACCAGCGGCCGACTCACTTGCCAGGAATAAATACGGCGATCTGCGCAACGATGATATCAGGTATAATCCCCGCTATCCCGTCTGGAAACCTGCGGTTGAAGTTTTGGGTATCAATACATTCATCTGGTCGATTGACAGGTTTATACTTAATACTGATTTCTCGCATATCGGCCCCTCAACCTGGAACTATAACATTAACAAAGGATGGGAATGGGACTCGGACCGGTTCGGCATCAACTTTGTTGGGCACCCTTATTCGGGTACACTTTATTTTAACGCGGCGCGCTCGCAGGGATATACTTTTTTACAGTCAGTTCCTTTTGCCGTGGGTGGAAGCGTGATGTGGGAGTACTTTGGTGAAAATACACGTCCTTCGCTTAATGACGTGATCAATACACCTGTTAACGGTGCATTTTTGGGCGAAATATTCTATCGGCTAAGCTCGAATATCCTGGACGACCGTACCCGTGGATCAGAGCGGTTTTTCAGAGAACTCCTTGCCGGTATTGTCAATCCAACACGCGAGTTTAACCGGCTTTTACAGGGAAAGGCTTTCAGGCACACTTCGAACGAGGTTTATCAAAAGGAGCCTTTAAACGTAACGGTATCTGTTGGTCAGCACAAAATCAACCAGGATAATAAAACCTTTTTCGGCAGCGGCCCTACTAATTTGATGGTGAATGTTCAGTTTGATTATGGCGACCCGTTTGAAGACACCTACCGCAAACCGTTTGATTATTTCAGGCTTAAAACCGAATTCAGTTTTGGCGTTGGCCGCAAAATTTTGGATAATATCCTGGGTTACGGATCCTTGTTTGCCGGTAATACACAATGGGGTAAGCTTTCGGTTTTATACGGAGCTTTTCAGTATTATGACTATTGGGATAACAAAACTTTCGAGCTGGGCGCTCTTGGTTTTGGCGGCGGGCTGATCACCAAATACCCCATAAGCCACAACATCGGTCTGTACACCAATTTGCACCTTGCAGGCGTACCGCTGGCCGGCAACAGTACCCGGTACGGTCCGGATACCTCGCAGGTACGCGACTATACCTACAACGATGGTGTGGAGGCCAAATTTGAAACGACGCTTAAAGTAGATAAATACGTTGATGCCGGAGTATCATTCTACTATTATATATTACATACTTTTAACGGGCCCCCGGGCGATAATTATGTAGGCGTTTTACGCCCCAGGATTAGTTTGCACTTGTATAAGGGTTTGAGCGTAGGTTTCGAGCACTTTCAATATTACGACGATCGTTTCCTGAAAAACTATCCGGCGATATATTCGGTTAGGACAGAGCAGAAAATATTCCTTACCTGGTTTTTCGAAGATCAGAAGCTGAAGGGGAAAGCGCCGGTAGGGAACCAGTAAGCGTTTGGAGAGGGTATTTAACTTTCTGATGCAATCAAGGGAAGCGAGAAATAAAAGGTGGTTCCGTTACTAAGTTCACTTTCGGCCCAAATCTCACCGCCGTGCTGTTTGATAATCTCCGCGCTCAGGTAAAGGCCGATACCGAAACCGGAAATATGGCGGGTGTTGTTGCTTTCCACACGGTAATACCGGTCAAAAATGTGGGTCAGATCATCCGGTTTGATGCCCATGCCTTCATCTGTCACACTGATGACTGCCGTCTTTTCCTGGAGCTTGCAGCGGATATCTATCGTCCGGCCTCTGGGCGAATATTTAACGGCATTGCTAAGCAGGTTGGATATGACGGATGCGATTCTTTCCCGATCAGCGTTTATCAGGAGATTTTTGCATCCTTCCAGATTGAAGGTATGGGTCGTCACCGTTAGCCGGGTTTCTTCCAATATTTCCTGCAGCAATTCATTCATATCAAAGATTCGCCTCTCGATCAATAATTTACCGGCCTCGAGCCGCGAAACATTCAGGAAACCGTTGATCATCGCCGCCATACGCCTGGTTTGCAGGTTTGCCTTCTCCATGGCATTGGAGAGGAACTGGTCGCCCTGTCGTGAAAGCTTTAGCTGGGCCGTTTGTATAATGGCTGATAGCGAGGTGAGGGGTGTTTTGAGCTCATGGCTCACCATGCCGATAAAGTCATTTTTGCGCTGCTCTTCCTGTTTCTTTTCGGTGATATCCCGTGCGATTTTTGATAAGCCGATAATCTCTCCCTGCTTATTCTTAATAGGAGAAATGGTTAAGGAAACGTCAAGCAGGCGACCATCTTTGGTCCGTCTTTTGGTTTCAAAGTGATCTACCCGCCGGCCGGTCCTTAACTGGTCAAGGATGCGGGGTTCCTCGTCCTGCCGGTCCTCGGGGATGATCTTGTAGATGGTTTGCCCGATCATTTCTTTTTCCGTGTAGCCGAACATCCGTTCGGCCGAAGCGTTCCAACTGGTTACCACGCTTTCCAGCGTTTTGCTCACTATCGCGTCGTCCGAAGTTTCTACGATGGTGGCCAGCTTGGCGCTTTTTTCCTCGGCCTGTTTAATTTCGGTCATATCCAGGGTGATGATGAGCCCGGATTCTATCAAGCCGTCGTCATTCTTAAGCGGTACGAAATGGATCAGGTAAAACTCGCCCGTTTCGGCCTTCCGTTCTACCGAAAACTTTTCGCCTACCAGTACCCTTTCATACAAAGGCCTGGAGGCTGCATAACGTTCGGGCGAGATCTCTGAGGGATGTTTGCCCTCGTAATCGCGCCGGTCAAAACCTAGCTTTTCCATCAGGTCACCCTCGATGATCATATACCGATGATCCCGGTTGATCACGATGATCAGCGATCCCGGGATGTTGAGGGCGATGGAACGGAACAGTTTTTCGCTCCGCCGTATATTTTCCTGGGCCTGCAACAGTTCTTCATTGGTGGTTGCCAGTTCTTCGTTCGCCGCGCCCAGTTCTTCGTTAGCGGCCAGGTATTCTTCATTCGTACTAGCCAATTCCTCATTTATCGCGGCCATTTCTTCGTTCAGGGCCGATTCGGTATTTTCTAATATCCAGATGGCGATACGGGTAACCTTACCCTGGTCGTTTTTAAAAGGGATATATACAAAGGTGGCCGGTATGTATGTTTCCTCTCCGTCGCGGATCTGCAGAACCGCTCCCTTGTCATCCTGGTGTTGCCTGCCTGTTGCCGCAACTTTCAGCGCGGCTTCGTCACCTGGCCGGGCCACACTGAAAATTTCCCGGTAAGATCTTCCCGATAGGTCATCATTCGGTTTACCGATCAACTTCAGCAAATGCGCGTTTGCTGTTTCGATGGTCAAACTATCTGCTTGCAGAATACAAATCCCCACAGGTGCGTGCCATATAATCGGATATAGATGTTCCTCGCCGGGGATTTGTTTCATAAATAATGATAGTCTTTCTCGTAGATAAATATAATTGAATACAAATTAAAAACACTAAATGTTTTATTTGCCGGTTATGCGAAGGCAACAATTTCCGGTTCTGATTAGTTTTTCACAAGTTAAGATTTATAGTGCTATCAAATATTAACTTAAACTTTCGTACTCCGGTTTGCCACCTTTTATCCAACTTACCACCGCTCTTATTTCGCCGTAACTAAACGGTTCGCCCAAAACTTCTTTTAACGGCGACAGTTTATCATCGCCATATTTCTCGATAGCATCCTGTATGGTTGGTATTTTTTCGGGGTTCACAAAAGCTGTCACGTCTATTTCGCCCGATTCTACAAAATGGCATAAATGCCCTTCAACAGTAGTAATGGCTAAACCACGGCTGGCTGCTATCTCGGCAATTGTTTTGCCCGATTGATAGAGATTAAAGCTCTCGCGATAAGTGCCAACACTAGTTTTTACAATGCGTTCGGCACGAGGTTTGCGTTCGCGTTTGGCTTTTTTCTGATCGATTTTTGAGGTTAAATTTTTTTCCGCACAATAGCTTTTTACCGGAGCCAGAAACTCACGGCCATATCGCGCCAGCTTAATATCGCCAAAACCCGAAATAAGCCGCAATTCATCCAAACTTTGAGGCAGATAGGTGGCGATTTCCATCAGGGTACTGTCGGCTAATATTACGTAGGCCGGTACATTCTCGTTAATTGCGATATCACGTCTAACGTTTTTAAGTTGATTGAGCAAGTCGGCCTCAAATGGCAGTTCGATATGGTCGGTACGTTCTTCTGTAGTTTGCGAGGCTATAAACTCTACCTTTTGCTGCCCCTTTAGTACTGCTTCGCTTTTTTCGGTTAGCTGTAATACCGGGTATTCGCCTTCGGATGTTTGCAGATAACCCGTTGCAATCAACTCGCGCATGTAGCGTTGCCAATCAGTTTTGCTAATATCGGTACCAATGCCATAGGTTTTAAGTTGCTTATGCTCTTCGCGTATCCGTTCGCTTTTCGATCCCCGCAAAAATTCGATCACGTAGCCTGCGCCAAAGCGTTCTTTTAACCGGGCTACGGCTGATAGGGCCTTTTGGGCTAGCAGCGTACCGTCAAAACGTACAACTTCGGTTAAACATACATCGCAGGCACCACAAGTGTCGGGCGCTTCCTCATCAAAATATCTTAACAAAAACTGGCGCCGGCACGTTTGCAGCTCACTATAGCGTACCATATCGTCGAGCTTTCTTAGCATGATGCGGCTTTGCCCGGGGTTATTCTCTACTCGTGCAAACTCTTTTAGTTTTTGTGCATCCCCGGGCGAGTAGTACAGCACAGCCTCAGATGGCAACCCATCGCGACCAGCCCGGCCGGTTTCCTGGTAATAGCCCTCAATGTTTTTAGGCAGATCCATGTGCACCACGTAACGCACGTTGGATTTATTGATACCCATACCAAAAGCGATGGTGGCAACTACAATTTTTACATCATCGCGTAAAAATGCTTCCTGGTTACGGGCTTTGGTGGTATTATCCAAACCGGCATGGTATGCTTCTGCCGAAAAGCCTTCGGCCTTCAGGTCGGCAGCCAAAGCTTCGGTCGACTTACGCGACAGGCAGTAAATAATACCCGAATCATCTTTGCGTTTATCCAAAAAAGCCAGCAACTGGTTAAAGCTGTTACGTTTTGGCGCAACGTTATAAACAATGTTCTCGCGGTTAAATGAGGATATAAATACGGCCGGATCCTTCAGATCAAGCTTCTCGAGTATATCCTTTTGGGTCAGCTTATCAGCAGTGGCGGTAAGGGCTATTACCGGTACTTTTGGGAAATGATGTTTTAATCCGGCCAGCATCAGGTATTCGGGTCTGAAATCGTGCCCCCAGTGTGATATGCAATGCGCTTCGTCGATAGCTATCTGCACTACCGGCAGCGACTTTAAAAACTCCACCAGTTTATTTTCATTGCTGAACAAGCGTTCGGGCGCCAGGTACAGCAACCTGATTTCGTTATTGCGCAGTTTGGTTATCAGTTCTCGTTGCTCGTCCGGATTTTGGGTCGAATTGATGAAGGCGGCCGGTATACCGTTTACGTTCAGGCTGTCAACCTGGTCTTTCATCAGCGCGATAAGCGGCGATATCACGATGGTGAGCCCGTTAAGCAACACGGCTGGCAACTGGTAACATAAGGATTTGCCACCACCTGTAGGCATCAATGCCAGTACATCCTTACCGTTTAATATATGCGTTATTATGGCTTCCTGCCGGTGGCGGAAATCGCTGTAGCCAAAGTACTTTTGAAGAGCTTGTTTGGGTGTCATAAGTTCCACCTGTAAAGCTAATAATTTTAGTAATTTAAAGTGGGTGTATTTTATTTTTTTTTGAAATATTAATCAGAAAAAACCAAACCAGTCGAAATCCGCAATCTTATTTCTTCGATAGCGTTGATGAGTTGGTGATGCGAGCCGATCACTTCGGATATAGCCGCTTTGGCTTCAGCAATAAATGGTTTGTTATTGACTGATAATGCATAAGCCAGTTGCTTTTCTAATGCGCCTTTGGCAATATCGGTTATATATACATAAGAGAACAACTGGTTGAGCTCTTCGGCCAGGGCTTGTGTGCCGGGCAACTGCTTGCTCATCGACCAAATGAGCCGGCAAAAAACTCGTCGTTACCTTTAGTGTGTGCACAACCCAGTCGGTATCTGCGTGTTGATCTGTCGCATAATCCGTAACGTTTAACACATCTCGTGCCTTCAAACGAAGAAATATGCACAACATGCTCGTGTTTTAAACCGCAATAAGCTGTTTGATAGCGTTCTAATTCCAATTTTATTGTTAATAATACTTCTGGAGTTGACATGTTTTGATCAGGATTTGCAACACTTACAAGAATCAAAGCAAGCCTTCGTGTATCGTTTTATTGATCAGCTCGATACTGCTCGCCGCACCGGTTTTGCGGAGTAGATTTTTGCGGTGCGAATCTACCGTGTGTTTGCTGATGTGTAAAAGTTCGGCTATTTCTTTGCTTGGTTTTCCTTCGGCCAAAAGATAAAGTATCTCTTTTTCGCGTTTGCTCAATAAATCACTTTCTTCCCTGGAACTTTGGACGTCTACATTCAGATAGGAAGGCTCGCCATCCATGCCGATATATGACATAACTGGTTTCCCGTTTTTCTTCAATTCGGAAATATCTGTAAATACTACCAGGTTTCTTAATATCTTCCCATCATTATCATTGTGTATAATAACCGACTGGTGCATAATGCGGATGTATTCACCACTTTTCTTTTTGATCCGATAGTCGAGCCGAACTTTATATTTCATCTGTTTTACAGGAGATAATCCTAAAACAAAATTTACTGAAGCATCCTGGCAATTCAGGAACGATGCACGATCATCGGGATGGATATTCTCCATAATCAATTCCGGTGTGAGTTCATCTTTGGCATAACCCAGCATGGCAGTAGCTTCATCACTTATAAAATCAAAACGGACTTCCTGGAAATTGAAGACGAAATGACAGCTTTCGCCGATTTGGAAAAAGATAAGCAGCTTTTTATACAGGTCTATTTCCAATTGCAGGAGTTCGGTTGCGCGTTCTTCGCTGTCAGACGCACGCTTCCATATCCTGGTGGCTTCGGTGCTTAATAGTTCAAGTTTCATAGATGGTTCAGGGAGACAGAAATATCGTACTAATTTAAATTTTTTGGATAAAAAAATCACTATAAATGGTGATTGTGATGCATTGGCAAACGAAATAATTTTATGTGTATAAAATAACGCATACACTAAAAGTAAAAAATATGAAAAAAGTAATCCTGATTCTTTTTGTTTTATTAGTTACCAGGTTGGGTGTATATGCCCAATCGGCGGTAGCTTTATTTAAGCCCACATATAACGGCGATGAGCATTACGGTTTTGCAACCGGCAGTGATAAATACGAAGCCGAACAAAAGGCATTTGGCGCTTTAAAATCGGCGGTTAACCAAAAGGTTGGCTCTTCTGGTTCCGGCGCAGTTGGTCAGCAATTTATTTACAGTTCTACCACTAAAAAAGGCTGGTATGCCATCGGCCGTGGAAAAGATCAGTACGGACACTACTGGCATTATGAGGCAGTGCTTGGCTATAATACCGAAGATGCCGCAAAGCAATATGTATTAAGCCGGCTTTCTGCCAGGGGACTTTACAGCGCAGAGATATTCAGTACCGGCCTTGATCAATAAAATCCAATTCAATTAACAATGTCATGAAATTCAAATTCTTTTTTGGGTTGACAGTTCTTGCCGCTGCTTTTTTCAGCGTGTTAGGGCAAAACCCAATGATGAACGAATTTAATCGTAGGCTTGCCGGCAACCTGTTAAGGCAATACTGCCAGGGCGATATCAAATATTATGAAAAGGAAACGTATAATAACTCTGATTTAGCACCTAGCATCTGGTGCTTTCATCAGTACAGCATTACCGATATTGACACTGACGGCTTTACTATCGTATTAGGTAATAAATGTGGCACCGAAGAAAGCGGATGTAGCGAACGAGATACTTATCGTATTGTCTTTAGTCAAATAAGCCGGGTGCAAGAAAGTGAACGCGAGTATGGCAATACATGGTCGGTACAGCTGATAGGGAATTTTACGTATACCAGTTCAGAAGATAGGAAGCAATATCAAGCAGGTATGGTAGGTATACATTTCGCTACCCGCGAATACATGTACAGTCACCTGAGCCAATTGTTAAACTTTTTTCAGCACTATCTGGATACAAGATAAGCGACCGATGCCATTTGCCTCTTATAAAAAAATCCCCATAAATGGTGATTGTGGCGAATTTAAGAACGAAATAACTTTATGACTGATAAAAAGTGAGTTAATAAACGCTTTCTTGCTCACCTATTAAGTAATATTTCTGATTGATTTCTATGAATAGATATGTTATTATTTTATGGCTGTTAATAGTTTATCAAACTGGTGTTAATGCGCAAGCAGTTAACGAAACCAATGGCACATGGAAGAACATAACAGCATGGGAAGGAACATTTGTGCACCATATCGTACGTATAAATAAGACAGATGGCACTCCGGGGCTCCGCTTATATTATCAACCGTTAAAATGCAATAAGTACAATGGCAGTAGTAATGGGCGAAGAACTGCAACTAATGCAAACAACCCTGGCGGGGATATCTATTTTGAACAAGGAGCCATTGCTTTAAAGAACACAGATCCCGGTATAGTTATTTATGATGTTTCTGTAGGTATAGACGGCATCACCTGTGATGGAACAAGCACAACAGTTAAAGTGGGTACTAATAGTTTAAGCCCCTACGAAATAAAGCAGGTGGAGAATAGTAGTATTTTTAAAGAAATCAATCGGGTCTCTTCTGTGAGTTTTGGCTGGACAGTCAGAAAAAACGACCGTGAATATCACTATAGTGCTATTTATGATGCGCGCACGAGCGTTAGTAAGATTTTGATAGATGGAATAGACCAGGATGAATGGTCGAACCAACAGCAGCAAGCTCTGCAACAGTCAAAAAAACAATTAGAAGATGAGCGAAAACGATTTGACGATGAAGTAGCATCCTATAAAAAGCTGTTAAATACCATCCAGGATCCGCAGCTAAAAAACAAATACACAACAGTAATAGATGGTGCCCAAGCACAATTCAATTCTACCTATCAAACTGCATTAAATACTCAGGACATCGAAAAGCTGCAACAGCAATCGGATGGATTGAGTAAAATAGAGGAGAACTTAAGCACGAATATCAACGGGTTGAACAAAGCGGTAGAAAAGCAAGCCACTGCTTCGGTACAACAGCATAGTATTGCCGGCAAACCCAGCCAGGTTAATCAACCGCTGACTTTTAACCGGGTAAATACGACCGGTACTAATACAAACGTACAGAACTCTATCAATTATATCAATACAGCACAGGCCGCACCTGATGGGATAACCCAGGCGAATGATCTGAACCAAGCTGATCTCATACTTTTATATGAACAGACCCATGGCAACAATAGTCAACAGGTACGTGAGCTAAGAGCGCAGATAGCTCAGCTTAAAAAACAATATGCAGATCAAAATAATGCAGCACTGCAGCAGTCACTCAGTAACCTGTCTGGCACAGGTAATGACAACGTGGATATGAGCAAAGCGCTTAACGATTTGATGGATAAAAACACACAAGCTGAAAGGGAAAAAGAGAATAATAAAACGGAGCTAAAAAATAGTATGAGCGGCTTCTTTAACTCGTTTAGCCTGAAAAAGACCTTGCCCGATACCTCAAAAGCTAAAGCGGATACCATTAAGGCGCGAATACACCGATAATAAAGTAAACCTATAATCTTACGACTCATGAAAAAAACCTCTACCACATTATTTAAACCTTTGCTTATATTTTTAATAGTAACAGGCTTGCTGCAATCTAATATTTGCTATGCGCAAATTAGTCAGGACAGTATTGCCAAGGCCGCGATCTTAGGCACCTTTGCCATTGGGGAAAGTATGCGCGCGGAGAAATTGAAGAACCAGAATGCCGCTTTACGGGACATCAAATCAGCATTTGAAGCATTAAAGCAAGGCGATACTATGAATGGGTTAAACCATGCCCTGTACGCCATTAAAAACTTCCCGAGGTTTTCTACACCTTACTTATTAGCGGCTTTTGCGTCACTACAGCAAAACAAGCCCCTCGACGCGCACCGCTATCTGGCTATGTATGATAAGGTAAAAGACCGTAGCGAGAATAAAGAGTTGGATAAAGATATTCCGAGTAGTTTTACATCGGAATTACGTCAACAAATCCAAACGGAATTCGATAAAATGACTCCACAGACTCTATCCGCTATTTATCAACAAGAAAACTGGAAGAATATGAGCCTTGATCTAAGCGTGGCAGGTAATCTGAATTCGTATGGCGACACCTATGTTTCGGGCACTAATAATAATAGCGACTTTGATATGGATTACCCCATTGATTTTTTATTGAGCTACTCACATTATTTTTGGTTAAATAAAGCAAAGGCATTCCCAACTTCTGTCAAAAACAATATTGGAATTCAGTTGATGGCCGGATTCGATTATCGGTATAGCATTGGTAGCGCCATGCCGTCACGCAAGCAGTTTTTTTTGACACCGGGTGTTTATTTGGGGAAATTTTATGTTGCACCATTCAAACTCTTCGGCGGCTCGTTTGATCATTATTCCAAGGACGATCCAAATGGAGAAAATAGTTTTGTATCGATTCTGCCCGAAATGCGTTTTTATATGACTTTGAGCCAATACGCCACAAAGGGCAGGAGCACTGCATCTTTTAAAGATCCCACCATAGGCAATAATGCAATGTACATGTATATTTATTTACGCACCGATGGAATAGTTTATAACGGCAGTAATACTGCCCAGGTCGCAACAGGTACAACCACTAATAGTGTAAAAACTACTTTCGAGCTTAATAATAACAGTTATATGGCTGGCTTTGCAATAGGCGCAAACAGATTTGAGTTCTCTTTCGGTTTAGGGGTGGAAAATTTCAGCCTGTACAGCATTAAAGATAACGGTAAGACATACACAACTAATTATAATATCGATGTTACACCATTCACTGCGCAAATGGCATTATCATACAGGATATTATGAATAATAAGGCGTGTTCTTTTAAGACAAGTGACTGATCTATTCGCTTCTTATAAAAAAGTCCTTCGGCAAAGCTGAGGGACTTTTTGTTGTGATAATTGACCGATTTATACCAACGCGATCACTCCGAACACCAGGATCATAACGCCGATAAAAACGTAGATCACCGATATGCCAAAAAAGGTTGACCATCGTAACCAGTTTACAAACTGTTTACCCATTTGTACAATGGTGTCGTCGGTATCTTTTATGATGAGATAACTGCTTTTTCTGGCTTCTTCGGTGCGGTTCTTCGTTTCTTCCGCGTATTTCAAATGTTCGGGATCGAGTTGCGCGCCACAATGCGGGCACGTTGCATCTATTTTACCGGTCCAGTTGCTCCATTTTGCGCAAACAGGACACTTGATTTCACTGACCTGGCTCATGATTGAATAAATTATTTATAAAACTGAACTAATTAACATTATAATTTATAACACCTTAATGCTATAAATGATTTAACACAGTACAAACTTTATTCGGGGTTATTGGCTTACAATGAATATACTAAATATAGGAAAAAATCAGGAAACAAGAGTTAAATGTTTTTTAATTTTTAGGCGATCGCCACTCAAATGTTGGGTGTAAATAAATTCAAATCATAAATACCAAGTGATTTTTCTATCCCAGTTACCTGATCTACTGCTATATCAAAACCGTCTCCTCCAAAATGCTGCCGTTCAATCTTCTCAAAATCTTCCCCTAACGAATCATACTCATGCTTCGAGATCAGCTTATGTAAGGCAGGGAACAATACCGTATCCTCGCGTGCTTCGTGCGGACTATACATGCGGATAAAGGCCAGCATATCTTTGGTCAATAAATCGTGATCGCGGGTATTTTGATTTTTGGTGTTCGCCAAAATGCGTTGCGTTAACAACCTGCCTTTTTGGTGCTGGATACGCAACACTTTGGTAAGATCGGTCAGTTGTCCGGCTTTTTCAAAACGCGGGAAAAGATGATCTTCTTCCAGTTTTTCATGATAATCCTCAATGAATGTTTTGATCAGCGTGGCAGATTTGTTTATTAAGGCCATATCTACTGCTGTGCCGCTTTTCAGGCGACTGGCTGCCTCGCCATAAATGATCAGTATGCGTTTCAACACCCCGTGTTCGCGCATCAGGTCCTCATTGGTGCTTACATCTTCTTCTTCGTCTTCTTTGCCGCAGGCAACTAATAACGAAGCAGCAGCGATACCTGCTGTATACAGGAAGTTACGGCGGTTATCCAGGGTATCCATAGTCTTTTTTATAAAGACTACATGTTGCAGGCCAAAATGTTTTAAAATTCGCGGTCGTTCAATTCGCTGTTAGGCAGTTTAAGTTTGCTGGTAAAACGGTTAAGGTTAAAGCTTACGTTGAGTAGTAAAATATTGGTTTCGTAAATATAATTGGTAGTGGTATAAAAATCCGCGCCCGAAGTAGTGATACGCTGCTTAGCCGCGTTAAAAATACTCATGTTTTGCCATAGCAGGGATGTTGACAAGCGTCCGTTCATCCAGGTTTTTTTAACAGAGCTATTGGGTATAAAATATTGCGAATCTTCGCCCTGGGCAGTTGGCCTGGTTGAAAGATAATTTACATTGGCCTGCGCGCTCCATGTTTTAGCCAGTTGGAAAGCGGTATTGATATTAAAAGTATAGGCCCAGCGTTGGTTATTTACAGTTACCGGCTGATTAAGTATCTGGATGTTGCCGCTGATATGGTAATTAAAAGCATTGGCGCCAGCATATACCGACCACCACTTGGCGAGCTGCAGGTTAGTGCCAACTTCTACGCCCAATTGGTTGGCGGTTCCGGCATTTGTATATACGCGGTTAAGGATAGTATCGGCATAAACGCTGTTTAAACGCTGTATAGGGTTTTTGATATGCTGATAATAAGCTGTGGCGAAAAAACTTCCCGCTTTAAGGGTGTGGTTAATGCCTAATTCAACCTGGTCGATAAATTCGGGCAGCAGGTCCGGGTCGCCTTCTTCCAGGGTTTCCGAGTGCTCACGTTCGGGAATTGGGTTTAGTTCCAGGTTAGTAGTGCGGTTGATACGCTTGCTATAATCGGCTTTCAGTTTCCAGTTATCGTTAAGGCTATATTGCAGCAAGGCCGAAGGGAATAAATTGGACAGATCAAGCTGGTGACGGTTCGGGTCGTACGAAAGATTAACCGCGCGTGTGGCATATTCGTAACGCAGGCCGCCGTTATATTCCCATTTACCGCTTTTGCCCGAATATTGGCTATATACCGAGTTGATAACGTTTTTAGCGTGCAAACTGCCCTGAAATTTATTAGCATTGGGTTGTGAAGCAGGCGGGGTTACCAGGTAATCAAATTGCCCGTCCTGCGTATCATAACGCAATTGATAACCGCTTTCCAGTTTACCTTTGCCCAGCAGCAGGCCGTGATCCAACTTGAAACGGTAACCGCTGATTGGCCGCTTGTAGGGGTTATAAACATACTGTATGGTATCGGCTGTATTGGGGTAATGCAGGTTGCGGTTTTTGGTGTTGCCGTACAGATCGGCATGTTCATAAACCATGCCCGCGGCCAGGATCGATTTATCTTTAAAAGTATGCGTATAATCAAAATTGGCTAGTACGAAACTTCCTTCTTTGGTTTGTGTGTTTACATTATAATAAGTAGTGCTTTTTAGCAACGCGTTATTGCTCAGGCTGGATGTCGTATTATGATAAAGCAGATCCGCCTCGCGATCCTGGTAACGCTGGCCCAGGAATAAACCTGCCGAAAAGCTGTTGGCGGCATCGGCCGTAAAATTTACAGACGCGCGGCCGGCATAGTTGTATTTTTTAAAGCTGCGTTCGCCCGTTGAAGGATAGCGGGTGATGGTGCCTGCTGTAAGTTTTTGGTATACACGTCGCCCTCGCGGTAACCAGCGTTATCATTACGGTTATAGTTACCGCCTACCGATATATCCCATTTGCCTTTGCGATAGTTCAACGTAGCATCACCGCCGAAACGCACGGGCTCGCGCGAGTTACCATGATCGTCTATACTTGGTATTCCTCCTTGCCCGTTCAATGCCAGGGTTATGCCATCGGTGGCGCCTTTTTTGGTGATGATATTGAGGATGCCGCCGCGGCCATCCGGATCATACTTTGCCGAAGGTGAAGTTACAACCTCAATGTTTTCGATGGCGTTAGCAGGCATTTGCGATAGCACCGTTTGGGCATCGGTGATAACCGGCTTGCCGTTGATGAGCACCATAAAACTTTCTGAGCCGCGCATGCTGATGTTTCCCTCTCCATTAACCGATACTGAGGGCAGGTTTTTAATGATATCTATAGCCGATCCACCTTTTGCCGTTTCGAATTGACCGGCACGGTACACTTGCTTATCGATCTTATTGATCGAATTGGCCTGCTGGCTTTTAACGTCCACCTGATTGAGCGTGCGGGTTGCTACCTGTAAGCTGATATCTCCTAAATCGATGCGCTGGCCATCATTAAGCAGCAGATCGGTTTTGATGAAATTTTGGTAACCAATAAAAGCGATTTTAAGGCGGTAATGACCGGCCGGGAGCTTATCCAACTCAAAAACACCGCTGGAGTTGCTGACTGTACCTGTAACAAGGCTCGAATCGCCGGCTTTAAAGATCGCCGCGCTGGCATAATCGATAGGTTGATGGGTTTGGCTGTCGATAATGCGGCCTTTTACATGAGCGGTTTGAGCGAAAACAAAAATACTGCTGCAAAGTAGCAATATGGAAAACAAAATCTTTTTCATCGGGATGGCTGATGCCCAAAAATAGTTCGATTATTTGATATTGTATACTAAGTCTGTAGTTTTTATGGTGATTTTTTCTTTGGGAGCTTCTATTCAGATGGCGTTATCATCGCTTCGCCATCGTCATCAATACTTACGCAGCAATTTTTCACGGATATATGATGCTTAAAGCGTTGAATATCTTCCATCCAGTCGCGCGAGGTAAATACCGGCGCCCGGATGTCTACAGATTCTACCAACATTTCCTGCCCGTCGAGGATGAGGCGCCAGCATAAGTTTTCGCCATCGCTATCAGTATTATAGCGTATGCGGGCAAGTTGCACTTGTCTGTTAGTCATTTTAATGAAGCAGTTAACCAGCCCTAAAGTAGCTAATCCTGTTTAATAAAACTATCGTACAGGCAATTAATGGTTTTACGCATCATCAGTACAATATCCTCGCTGCCGGGCATAAAGGCCGGGTTACAGCCGTTGCAGATCACTACAAAACCAAATTTCTTTTTCGGTTCAAAAAACATGGCGCTGTATAAGCCGTAAGCCACGCCGGTGTGCCCCATCATGGCTTCGCCGGGTATCAGGTCGTGCGATGCGCGCAGGGCCAGCCCGTAGCCGCCTTCGTTATCGCTTACCTTGGTTTGCATCAGTTTGGAGAGTCTCTTCTTGATGATACGTACGCCATTGGCTTTGCCGTAGTTCATGTGCATCATCATGTAGCGGGCAAGGTCGGTTGCCGATATTTTCATGCCGCCGGTTGGCGAAAATATAGGCGTGCTATAACCCATGATGTAGTGTTTGACCTCCTCGCTGCGCGGATTATATGCGCCCGGGTCGGCAGTAAGCTTGCGGGTTTTAGCATCATATTCGTACAAAGTGGCAAAGCGGCTTTTATCCAGCGAGTCGACACAATAACCGCCGTATAAACCCAGCGGATCGAGGATATGATGCTTGATGTATTGATCAAAACGTTCGCCGCTAATCCGTTCAATCACCGTGCCCACCAGGTTATAGTTAAGGTTGCAGTATTGAAAACCCTTGCCCGGTTCGTAATCGTTATAGCATTTGGCGGCATTTGGGTTTTTATCCGGATTGATACCATCCAAACTGAAATAACCCTGGCTATCATTCAAACTCGAGGTATGCGACATCACCATTTTCAGCGTGATAACCGTATTGGGATATTTAGGATTGCGCACCTTAAACCCTATCAGGTTACTAAAATCGTCGCTCAGCGAAAGCTTGCCTGCCGTCACCAATTGCATAATAGCCGTAGCAGAGAACGATTTGGATATCGACGCGATCCTGAAAATGTTCTGATCGGTAAGCGGCGCATTGCTTTCGATATCCTTGTAACCAAACGAATGCGTGTAGACGATCTTATTATCCTTCACCACCGCTACCGAAACACCCGCGGCATCCAGTTCCTTCATAATGGCGGCAATGCCATCTTCGGCTTTTTGAGGTTGCGCCAGGGCAGGGGAGGCGATGAATGCTATAAATATAAGCAGGATAAGGTTTTTGAGGCTATGCATTGTGGGGTCAGTTTTATACTAAAATATGCATTTGTACTGCAAATTGCCAAGCCCGCAAGATTTAACGCTATTGTTCGATATTTCAACTCAATAATTCAGTCAATCAATCCTTCAATCATTGCCTTGGCGGCTCATGGGTATTTATGGGTATTCTTACAAGTCTCTCACCCTTTTCTTTGTTTTTGAGCTGTATAGGCCATTTCCTCATTTTTTATACTCATCAGGCACATGGGTACGATATGGGTATACTCATATTTTGTTATTGTGATATAAAGCTTTTGGTTTCCCGCTTAGCTAAACGTACAATATACGGTTTTTTTGGGAGAAATGATAGTTGGGAAAGCAGGTTCCGATCAGACTGAAAGCTCAAAAATATCGATGTCTGGTATAGGCAACCCGTTTTATAGTTCATCTTCTCCTTCAGCGTGGATATGGCCAAACCTATTAACATTTGGGTCATCTTTGCAATGTTGGCAACGTGCGCGGCTAATCATAATCTCGTACTCTTCGGGTTGAAGGTCCTTGTCAATCATTGTTTCGGCAAGGCCTCTTTCAAAGTCATATTCGTTGGTTTTCGATTTTTTTGTATTATGCCAGTCATATTCGTTTTTATCGGTAAGTGTTTTTCCAAGATACCGCATAGGCACAGTTGAAATCTTTGTGCCAAATAGTCTGTCATCATCGTCGTTCCTTTCCCCCTCTTTCCTGGCAAATCCAAATGTTGCTTGATTGTATCCGTTGAAATTTGACATTGATTTAAACAGATCATTCAATCCCTCTGTTTTAAGGCCCTCGCCCTCGCTTTTTTCTTTTAATGTATCGCGTATGTGGCTGAAAACCGTAAATTGATTCTCATGGCTTGGGTGATATTGCTGACCTTTCAATTCTTCCCATCTTTCCAGGTTGGTGTCTTCAAAATCACTGAACAAACTAATATTGTCATCGTTCTTTTTATCGGGAGCTACATTGGTGGCCAAAATATCCTTAACTGTTTCATTTACTTTGTTGGTTTTAAGCCAGTCACTGATGGTGCCCTGGTTGTCTTTTCTCTGCGCACCGTTAGAAAAAGCGTTAGCCACAAATGGATTGTAAAATTTATTTAGAAACTTTTCGATGTGAAGGATATTATCCGCTGACAATGCGTGGCCATAGTAGGTAAAATAACCCTGAACAACGGGTTGCGGTATTGCCGGTTTTTGTAAAAAAGGCATTGCCGGCAATGATTTCCCCTGAGTGCCTTGACGTTGAATTGTCCGGTCGCTCGGCGCGTTTTGCTGTCTTCGGTCGTATAGCATCACTATAAAAATATTATGCTAACTTAAAATAAGCGTATTACATTTACAATTATGATATTTATAAATCTTGCCTGAAAGCAGCTGAAAATAGGGTGAATTTGATTATTGTGGTAGTTAATTAATTAATATCGCCTAACCCCTCATCGACGATTCCCTAACAATCAACTCGTGCCTCAAAATCAAACTATGCGTCAACTGCAGGTTATCATTTTGGGTCAGGTGGCCTATCAGTATTTTAGCCGCAACTTCGCCCATTTCGTAACCTTTATAGTTAATGGTGGTCAGGTTCGGTTCGATAATGCAGGCCGCAGGGTCGTTGTTAAAGCCCGCGAAAGCCACTTGCTCGGGTACTTTAATACCGGCCTTTTTTAACTCGAGCAAGCAATTGATGGCGCACACGTCGTTTGCGGCAAAAACAGCGTCGGGCAGATGTTTCATTTTGAGTATCTGCTCGCCGGCTTCCTGTCCGGCTTTGGCGCTCAGGTCGTTGATGATCAGCAGGTCGTCGTTAACAGGTAAGCCGCTGTCTTCCAAAGCTTTTTTATAGCCATTGTAACGTTCGGCGTATACGTTGCGCAGGCCGGTGGCGCCAATGTGCGCTATGCGTGTGCAGCCCTGGTCGATTAAATGACGGGTAACCTCATAAGCGGCTTTAAAGTTATCAATGTGGATATTGGGGCAGGTTTGGTGCTCGTAAATACGATCGAAAAAGATAACCGGGATATTGCGGGCGATAAAGTTTCCGAGGTGATCGATATTGTCGGTATCATAAGCCAGCGATATCAGCAAACCATCAACCCGGTTGTTGTACATGGTTTTGGTATTGCTTATCTCTTTCTTCATCGTCTCCAGCGACTGGCTGATGATGAGGTTATAATTGGCCTCGTTGGCTATTTTCTCCATACCGGCAATCACGTCCGACATAAAAGTACTGTTCAGCCTCGGCACTATAACGCCAATGGTATTGCTGCGTTTTGTGCGCAGGTTACTGGCAAACGCGTTCGAGCTATAGCCCATGGCCCGCGCCGTTTCCATGATCTTCTTTTTGGTTTTGGCATTTACACCGGGCATATCATTAAGGCTGCGGCTAACGGTAGCGGCCGAAAGATTTAATTTAGCGGCTATATCGTAAATGGTGATTTCTTTGGCGGGCTTCTGCATACAACAATTCTGGGGGTGGTATCGATAAATCGATTACAAATATCTGTTACTTATCTGGTAATTAAAAGTAGGGTTATTTAGTTGGATAATCAATTTTAAGGTCAGATATTTTTTAGCAATCGATTACCTAATTCAGATTTTTGTACCTAATTTCACGCTCAATAAAAAAACAGTGTATCTAAAGTATTTCTTTTTTCTGATTTTTTATACCTGTAACTTAAATACTACCCAAACAGCTGGTTTATGAATTGCATTAAAACACTACTTGTTGCCCTGGCGCTTACTATAGGCCAACTGGTATATGCCCAAACACCGAGGGTAATAACGCTTGATGCCGCGCAGGTTAAAGGCGACCTTAACCGCAGTTATAATTTTTGCGTAGGAGCAGGGCGTGCCAACGAAGGCCTGCGTGCCGACTGGCAGCGGCAGTTGTGGTTGGCCCATACCGAGTGTGGCTTTAGATATATACGCTTTCATGGTTTGCTGACGGATGATATGGGCGTATACCACGAAGATAAAAATGGTAACCCCAGCTACAATTTTCAATACATTGATGAACTGTTCGACTTTTTGCTGAGTATCAAAATGAAGCCCTTCGTTGAGCTGGGTTTTATGCCCAACGCGCTGGCCAGCGGCAACAAAACCGTTTTTTGGTGGAAAGGCAATATTACTCCGCCAAAAGATTATCAGAAATGGGATGGCTTAATTAAAGCGCTGGTAGAGCATTTTACCGAGCGCTATGGGCAGGCCGAAGTTAAAACCTGGTACTTTGAAGTCTGGAACGAACCCAATCTGCAGACTATGTTCTTTACCGGCACTCAGGCCGAGTATTTTAAATTGTACCGCGAAACGGCCAATACCATCAAGTCGGTTGCGAAAGAATACCGGGTAGGTGGCCCGGCAACAGCGGGTAATGGCTGGGTACCCGAAATGATCAGCTTTTGTAACGATAACAAAGTGCCGGTTGATTTTATCAGCACACATACCTACGGTGTTAAGCAGGGCTTTCTGGATCAGACGGGCGAAGTGGGCGTGATCGTTAGTCAGGATAAGGATGCTGTTTCGGGCGATATGCTCCGGATAAAACAGCAGATCAAAAGCTCGGCGATGCCAAACTTGGAGCTGCATTATACCGAGTGGAGCGCATCGTATACGCCAACCGACCCAATACATGATAATTATGTTGAAGCGGCTTATATTCTGGATAAGATAAAGAAAGCAGGAAGCTCGGTAAACTCGATGTCGTACTGGACGTTTACGGATATTTTTGAAGAGATTGGCCCAAGGATGATACCTTTCCATGGCGGTTTTGGGCTGCTCAATTACCAGGATATTAAAAAGCCGGCTTATTATGCCTTTCAGTTCCTGAATAAACTGGGCGATACCGAACTGAAGAATACCGATGAAAGCAGCATTGCCTGCCGCGATAAAAACGGCAATGTGCAATTGCTGTTGTGGGATTTTAGCATCACACATCCCGGCGATACGGTTAACGACCAGGTTTTTTACAAACGCGATCTGCCGGCTAAAGCGCTGGGTAATGCCAATATCCACATCAAAAATATTAAACCCGGCAGTTACAAAATATACCTGTATAAAACCGGCTACCGTGCAAACGATGCCTACAGTACTTATTTTGATATGCATTCGCCATCGCAGTTAACAAGGCAACAGGTGGCACAAATTAAGCAGGCAAACAGCGGCAAGCCGGAAGTGGTTATTGTAAAAGTATCAGCCAACGGTGTTTTTGAAAAGCAGTTGCCCATGCGGCAAAATGATGTGTATTTGGTGGAGTTGAAGAAGGAGTTAGGAAATTAAAAGAAAAATGTCATTTCGAACGAACGATAGTGAGGAGAAATCTGGTCATTGCATCCTCAAGACAGTTGGTGCTGTAAAATCCGTTTCGCATAGTCATAATTGGGATTATTTGATATCTATATTATCATTAAGTGGATAACTGAACAATTGCTTTGTTTTTATACTTATTCCAATGATAAATTTATATTTTCTCTTTCCATTATCAACAAGATTATAGTATTCTATGCTGCCCTCTACATACAATATCCAATTCCCATTTACCAATTTATTGTATGTTTCTTTATCCAAATTAGGAATAATGCCATATATTGGAGTTCCCACAGGTTGATCTTTAGTAATATATGTATTTCCAATTTCAAAGCCAGATTTTTTGTCGTCAATAAAAAAATCTGGAACTTTTTCTGTGGTGGAGACTCCTATATTCATTTTACTTATTTTGGCAGGATAAACGCCAAGATTACGAATTATAAAGTCAATATTAACTGGTTTATCAATAATGAACTGACTAAGTTTAGCAAACTCAACCTGAAGATAGGGGGCGTTGCTTATTTTGAAGTTTTTCTGGGCCTCTATAAATGTGCTTTGAGATATACTTACAGCATCGGATGCTATTTTAGATTGGGTTGTTGCTATCTTATACAAACTGTAAGTAAGAGTAGCCAATACTATATTCACACAAAGAGAAAATGCAGATATAACTTCGCTTTTATTCCATTTTTTATTATAACCGATAGATACATCTTCATGATGACCATTGCTTGTCTGTTCGCTTGTTTGTCTATTTTCATAGGGGGGCAAACCTTGTGGTATTGGGGCAGAAGAAAGATTTGTTGGTTTGAGTGCATCATTAGGGGGATGTCTATTATTTCTTCTGTTATTTCGTGCCATTATTTTGTATTGTTAGCCATAAATTAATTAAAAAATTGGTTTACAAAATCAGTTTCACTCTTGCTATAATAGCCACTTTTGTTAAGTGCTAAGTAAAGTTTATTAATTCTGTCAAGTGTACTGAATTGTTTTGTAAATTCATCATAGGGCTTAGTATAAAATGTAGCCTTATTTAACGCGTACCATAAATTACGTTTCGATGATACGGTATCAAGTTCTAAAGAAGTTGTATCAGTTTTAGAACTTTTGTCTGGCGATAAGAAAAATCCTGTCTTATAAATGTTACCAAAAATTCCGATATATGATTGAATTCCTCTTGGATAAAACGCTTCATATTTACTAAATATAAAGTAATTGCCAGTTTGATATTGATAATCGCTTGATACTAAAAAAGTAGATTGTTTAAATTTTTTATAATCTGGATTAGTGACTATCAGGATTAATAAAAGCATAGCAATCCCTGCTAATGACTTTTGTTTAATTGTTAGCTTCATGCGAAGTTAATTTATTGCAAAACCATCACTGCCGGCATAACCAGCGCCCACATATTTTGTAACTCCTTTATAGATTACTTGAACTGTTCCATATCCCTGTAGGTTGCCTTTTACAAAACTCCAATTAACAATAAAGAATAGGTTGCTTTTTACGGGCAATACATAAGTTTTTGCCTCTGTTTTATTAGTTAGCGTGAGTAGATGATCGATACCCAATATGCAGTCTATAGAATAGGTGTTGTTTAGAGCTATGTTGCTAATAATAACCCTAACGCTATTGGTAGATGTAGTGGTCGGTTGAGCCTGGTCTTTCTTACAAGAAGCCATAGCAAGCCCGATGAGGGCTAAAAAGAGTAATTTTTTCATGATGTGGTTGTTTTGAACTTTAAACAAAATAGGCGTAGCCTGATAATCTTTCGCTGTTCAAGGCCAACCACGGCCTACAATGCAAAAAGAATATAGCTACGCCATTACAGCGTACCCTATACTCCCTGAATGCATTGCTTGTTGTTTTGTGGTTGTTTAGAACAGCAACTCTGGGTATAGTGTACTATACGTTCAATATGTAAAGGCTACGTGTTAGCCTGGATTGATCCATTTTTTCATTACTCGGTCTTTTTAGGATTAAATAAACTAATATAAATGTATAGACAAAATGCCATTGCAACAAATGATAAATATTGAACTTGTTTAATGGCAAGCAATTACATTACGTTCTAAAACGTATGTTTGTGAAACAATTGGTACAACTATTGCAGTTATAAATAAAACTATGTTTATATTTGCAGGTGTAAATAGTTAACCAACAAATACGAAGGCTATTTACGTAAAGAATTTAATCAAAACTAATTAACAATAGCAAAGCCAATAAAGGAAACACCGATTCTTAGAGGCAAGGACGCTGTTAACTTCCTTCAAAAAATGAAAGAAGCAGAAACAAGAAAGGTTTCATCTGATCAATTAGCTATTATTCAGGAAAGTTATAATAGAATCAAAAGTATCTCTAAGTTTTAATAATTAGTGCTATGAAATCTGAAACAATCAATATAAATCATCCTACTATGAAAATTGAAAAAATTGTTGATGCTAAAGAGTTTCTACGTGCTTTGTCTACTAATAAAGGTAGAATATTAAGTTCAAAAATAATATTGCCACCCCTTGGTTCTGATAGTTTGGGAGGATTTAAGATAGTTTATAAATGAGCGGTAATACCGATCAAGACACTCCGCAGCCACCAATGGATAAAAAGTTATTGGCTCAAATGGTGGAGGCACAAATCCTAAAAACTAAAAATGAAAGCCGAGAGTTAGATATTCGTAGCAAGGAGGTAGATCACCAAGCCGAATACGCTAATAATTATCTTAAAGTTCAAGCCGAACTATTAAAAAATAAACCTTACGAAAATAGAAAAACAATGACACGAATGGCTTATATAGTCGGTGGCTTCGTCATGTTGTTTGTTTTATTAATAATGGTATGTTTATACTTAAACAAAGAAACCTTTTTAATAACATTATTGAAAGGAATAGGTTACGTATTTACAACACTTGGAGGCTATTGGGCTGGAACTAAAAATAAGCAAGACAAAAAGGATATTAGTACAGACAATAATCCACAATCAATAGAGTAGATTTTTTTTATTAGTAGCCAACTGTCCTGAGGGTGCATGTGCCAGAAATCTTCTGCATGAGGGCTGTCTGCAGTAAAACATCTCTCACCATTGTTCGAAATGACAACGACAGGATTTAAAGAATTAGAGGTGAAAGATGGGAGAGAAGATATAAAATAATAAGGATTTGGGCGTTCCCTGCGGGCCGGGCTATCCACTCATACTGCACTGGCCTTAGCCACGGGCCGGTATCCGCTTCTATCCCTAACGCAAACAAAGGAACAATTAAATGATAAAGGGCTGTCATGTTGAGCCTGTCGAAGCATAGTGGGTTGGCCTCTGCGTCATTCTTCGACAAGCTCAGAATGATACCTGACAAACATAAACAATCATGTTACCCAATTTAGAACAAACATTCCGCTGGTTTGGTCCAGGCGACCCGGTTACGCTGGCCGCCATCAGCCAAACAGGCGCTACAGGTATAGTTACGGCTTTGCACCATATCCCATGCGGCGATGTATGGGGCATAGAAGAAATAAACCAGCGTAAAGCGGAAATTGAAAAAGCCGGATTGGTATGGAGCGTAGTGGAAAGCGTGAACATTCATGAAAGCATCAAAACCGCATCTCCCGAACGTGACGGCTATATCGAAAACTATATCGCTACACTGAAAAACCTGGCGCAGGCTGGTATAAAAACCGTGTGCTACAATTTTATGCCCGTGTTGGATTGGACACGTACCAACCTTGATTACCGGCTGGCCAACAACGCTTCGGCACTGCGTTATGATGCGCCCGCGCTGGCTGCTTTCGATCTGTATATTCTGCAGCGCCCCGAAGCGTTTAATGAGTTTACGCCCGCACAGCAGCAGGTGGCCAAAGCTTATCTGGATAAACTGACCGATGAGCAAAAAACTTGCCTCACCAATACCATTATGGCTGGCCTTCCTGGCACGGATGAGGTATTCACCATCCCCGAGTTTAAGGAGCATCTGAAGAAGTACGCCCAAACCGATGCGAAAAAGCTCAAAGAAAATCTGGCTTACTTTTTAAATGGTATCATCCCAACAGCCGAAGAGCTGGGTATTAAAATGTGTATCCACCCGGATGATCCGCCCTTCGCGATACTGGGTCTGCCACGGGTTGTTTGCAACGAGCAGGATCTGCTGGGGGTAGTAAACTCCTGCCCGTCGCCATCAAACGGTATTACTTTTTGTACAGGTTCGTTAGGGGCAAACCCTAAAAACAACCTGCCCGAAATGGTAAAAACCTTGGGCAAGTATATCCACTTTTTACACTTACGCAATGTACAACGAGAAGCCGACGGTAGTTTTTTCGAGGCTGACCACTTAGGCGGCAGCACCGATATGTATGCCGTAATGCGGAATGTGATTGAAGAACAAAAACGCCGTGCTGATAACGGCGAAGGTGTATTAGCCATCCCAATGCGCCCTGATCATGGCCATAAGATACTGGACGATGTAAACTATAATACCTACCCCGGCTACTCGGTTATCGGTCGTTTAAAAGGCCTGGCCGAATTGCGTGGGTTGGAATTGGGGATTAAAAGAACTTTGTTGGGCTAAATCGCTCCGGTAAGTACAAATACAACAAAGGCCGCCCCCGGGCGGACCTTTGTTGAAAACCAAAAACGCTAACTAAACCCTCTTTAATATTTTTATTTGCCTTTTAACGAAAGTAAGACACTGTAGTAAGCCGACTTTTTAGCATAACCGGCATCGAATAATAACGGGAAATCGGGCGAAGAACTGGTATTGATCCAGCTATCCGTATCGGCAACACCCCAAACGGTAATACCAAATTGCTGCGCCTTGGGCACAATACGCTGGTACGAATCGACCACATATTTATAAAGCGCGGCCTGTTGGGTCAATTGTGCTGAGCTTGCTGTAAAGCCGGCTGTTTTGCCGGTATTGAGTGCTACATCAAGTTCGGATATGCGCACCTTTAAACCTGTTGCAGCCATCTTGGTAAAGGCATTATCGATACCCGATTGGCTGGTATTTAAATTAATGTGCATCTGTGTGCCGATACCATCAATTTTAGCGCCTTTGCCTTGAAGTTCCTTCACATAGGCTATAAGCGAATCGAGCTTGGTATTGCTATATTCAAGATTATAGTCGTTAATAAAGAGCAAGGCATTAGGATCGGCAGCTTTGGCATATTGAAAGGCTTTTAAAGCGTAGTTGCGCCCCAGATAATCGGCCCAGTAAAACAAACCGTTACCGGCGGCAGAGTTTGAACTTGTGCGAAGATTTCCGTTATTGTCGCTAATAGCCTCATTTACCACGTCCCAGGCTTTTATTTTGCCCGCGTAGTGTGTTACGATACCGGTGATGGAACGCTTTAAGGCGCTATCCACATTGGCAGCAACTTGTGCAGGTGGTAACGTGCTGGTAGTATTAGATGCAACCACTATATTATCGATATTGTAAGTACCTGCGGTAGTGAAGTTAAGCCTTAACTGCGGCGCTGTTTCGCCGGCGTTGAGGGTGATGTTCCAACTGTATTTTGCCCATGCCGGGGTTGTAGTGAAGGTCATGTCGCCATCGTATTGCGTGCCCTGTATCACCACTTTAACCGTACCTGCACCTTTAATATACAGGCTAACGTTGTATGATGAACCGCCCGTGCCGGTAAAGGCATCATTCACGGCCTGGATGCTGTAGCTGTTTGGCCCGGGTGTGGTAACTACTACTTTTAATGATTGTGTACCGTCTTGCGCGATGCTGTTATCGGCCGAGAAACTGCCCGCTGTGCCACCGCTGCTGCTTACCTGGGTAAACCAGTTGGTGGCTATACCGCTTTCAAAGCTGCCGTTTTTAATAAGGTTTGTTGTAGATGTTGTTGTACCTGTAAGTAATGAGTTTAAATAATTGGTGTTTTGTTGCGAATACCAGCACAAAGTATGGCCAAATACCTGCAAACCGGCAGTGGTGCACAGGTTATAAAAATTATCGGCAGTGGTAAAGTTAAGCGAGCCATCGTTTTGCATTACCGAAGCGTTCTTTAATTCGTTGCCAAAAGTAACCCAGCCCGCTTCCCGTTTAACGGTACCCCAATAACTGGCATTTGTTGAAGCCAGGTTATAGGTAGCGGCAATGCCTATGTTCATTGAGGTTGAGCCTTTAAGCGTGCCCGTGGTATCAGTATTGGTAATAGTGCCTGTGTTGTTGCCTGTACCGTTATCAGTAACCCCGGGATCACTTTTTTTGCTGCACGAGCTTAGTAATACCAGTGCTGACAGTGCCGTAAACGATATTTTTTTGATGTTGTTTTTCATTGGTTTGGATAGATGTACCGGCAAGGGTCATAGCCCCGCCACTGTATTTTTATAGGTCGTCTCAATAATTTAATGATTAAAAAGAGGGGATAGGCAGTTAAGTAACAGAAAAGGGTAAAAAACAAGAGGTGAAAATGAGTCACCTCTTGTTTTGATTGTATACGGTTAGTAACCGTTGTTTTGTGGATATGCTGGACCGGATAATACCGAGTTAATTAAACTTTGCGGTATTGGCCAGCGCATGTGATATGCCTGCACGTTTGGCCCACCGGTGACGTTATACATTTGGTTACGGCGTACCAATTGCTGGGTGCGTACCAAATCGTACCAGCGGCGTGGGTCGCCGTACAATTCGCGCGAGTACTCCTCTAATATCAGGTCCATACCGCACAGGGTGCTGGTATTGGTGGTATTATTGGGGATGGCCAGCTGAGCCAGTTGTGCAGGTGTTAAAGCCATTGCCGCGGCATTGGCGGCATTAACGGCCGCTGCATTTGCAGAGGTTACGTGAGCCGCGCTGGCGGCAACAGATAAAGCGTCGTTAACGGTGCGGTATGCCGCGCGCTGTCTAAGCACGTTTAAAGAAGCAGCCGCATTGGTTACATTACCCAGCATGTAATTTGCCTCGGCATTCATCAGGTATACTTCTGAGAAACGCATTAGGATGATCGGGCGGCTCGAAAAGTCGAGGATACCGGTACGTTTAGGGTCGTCAAACTTTTTAACAGTTGGGAAAATAGTGCTGTTAAATTGTTTCGGCGTAACGATCAGCCCTTTAAAAGCATCGCGACGAGCCATAGTAACATCAGCGCTCGGCATTAATATAGCGGTATCGCCATCTAAAGGTACGATGTATCCGTTCTGACCCGGCGAAGCGGTACCACCCGGCAGAGAAGACGAGGTAGGTATCAGCTTACCTTTCGAGGTAACACGGTCGCTTTGAAGGCCGGCGGTTACGTTAGGGTTGGTGCATATCCAATAGGTTTGGAAGGTTGCATCATACCGTGTATCGTGTACCTGGTCGGCAAAGGCTACGTCCATAGTATACGGTTTATTTGGCGCTAAACGGATGTATGGGCGACCGTTATAAACATCGCGAACCATACCTGCGCTGCCGCCCATTTTTTGAGGAACTGCGTCAACGCCGGGTACGTTATCTACACCCGGCCCAACATAATTAAAGCGTGCCAAAACATAAAGCAGGTTAATACCATAACCACCTGATGCTTGTTGAGTATAGTTTGAATACAACGGATCGGTAATACCATAATCGATAGCGAACAGGTTCTCTTTACCATAGTCGTTGGCTGCTTTGTGTTCGTCGAAGTAATCCTGCCACAGATCCAGCCCGTATGTGCCTTTGTTAGCAATAAGGGCAGCGGTCAGGTCGGCAGCTTTCTGGAAATCGGTAGGTTGTTTAGCTTCGGTATACCCACGGGTTAGGTATGCTTTTGCAAGATAAGCATTGGCGGTAGCCGCCGTGGCGCTTTTGCCGATACCGGCAGACGAAAATGGATTTGAAGTGGTAATGGTATTAGGTAATCCTGCCGCGGCATCTGTAAAATCCTGTATAATGGCGTTATAAATGTCGCTTAGTTGTGCAGGCGCGTCAGCCGAAACAGCTTGGGTGTTAAAGGTGAGGTGCAACGGGATACCGCTTTTTTGCGTAGCTGTGACACCACCATAGGTTTGCACCAGCCAGAAGTAAATGAACCCCCTTAAAAACTTTGCCTGGGCCACATACTGTGTACGGGCGTTGGCATCGGTAATTGCCGACGCGTATTGCAATACACCATTCAATGTATTGATATCTGCATATAAAGTAAGGATATTGGGGCCGTTTGATGAGTTGATATTTTTAAATGAATTGTAATAAACCGGGTTAGTGCCCGCGCTGCCGCCTGGTATATTCTCGTCGGTCCCATCAAAAAAATAAACGATACCTTCGCCTGAGAATGCCGACCTTAAATCCTGATAAACACCGGTAACGGCGGCCTGTACACCACCCGCAGTGCTAAAATAATCTGGATACAAACCATCGCGTGGCTCTTGTACCAGTTGTTTTTTACAGCCCGTGGTTGCTGTTAATATCGCTGCCACAGCGATAATAAAATTATTTTTAGTTAATATTTTCATGTCTCTGTATGTCTTAAATTAAAACCTTGCGTTGATGCCTATGATAAAGTCGCGGGTTATTTCGCCGGCGCTTAATCCTACGCCACGGAAGAAATTACCACCGTTGCCAGAATTTGCACCACCGATATTGCCGCTGGCTGATGGATCGGCTGGGTTGGTAGCTGCCTGGCCCGAAGAGTTATATGTATAAGTCGACTCAGCATCGGGCACCGAAAAGCTTTGCTTGCGAATAGGCGCATAAATAAAGAACGGATTGCTTACGTTAGCATATATGCGCAGCCCGCTCATACCTACCTTTTTCAACAGGTTCGCCGGAACATTATAGCCCAGGTTGATGCTTTTTGCCCTGATAAATGAGCCATCATAATACTGCAGTGTTGAATAATATGGTACCGGAGCATACGAGTTAGGCTCGGGGAAGGCATTGGTTGGGTTGGTTGGTGTCCAGTAATCCAACACAGGCTGGTTGTGACGGCCCTGGTTGAGGTATTGCCATCCGTTGTTTGCCGAGTTAGATGAGGAAACATAAGGTACGATGGTGGTGAATCCCATACGACCCTGGATTACAATGCTCAGGTCGAAGTTTTTATAGCTTACACGGTTAGTCATACCAAAAGTGTAGTTAGGGTTAAAATGGCCGATAATCTGATCATCATTAGCATCTATCTTATTATCGCTATTTATATCTTCAACTTTTATCGAGCCCGGTTTCTGGCCATATACAGCTGCCTGCGCGGCTTCGCTGGTTTGCCAGATACCTAACTTTTTAACATCATAGATCACATTAAGCGGCTGACCCACAAACTCGCCCGTGCTAATATTAAATGGTGCGCCGTTAGGTAGAGAGAGAACTTTTTCGCGACTGAAAGCGATATTAAAATCGGTTGACCAGCTAATGCCGTGCGCGTTTTGTACGTTAACACTGCTTAGGGTGATTTCGAGACCTTTATCCTCCGAAGAGCCCAGGTTTGAAGGTTGTGGATTTAAGGCGCCCGTAGTTACCGGCAAATAATTGGGTAAAATGATACCGGTGGTTTTGCTGCTGTAAGCTTCTATCGAACCGGTAAGGCGGCTTTTTAATACTGCAAAATCCAATGCCAGGTTATATTCGGCAGTGCGTTGCCAGGTCAGGGTTGGGTTAACCAGGTTGGTAACTATTACGCCTTGTGCGTCACCATTTGACGAACCGCCAAATTGATATTTAACAGCACTTAACCTGCCCAGGATCGCGTATGCGCCTATAGTATTTGTAGTTGAGGTTTCGCCATAGCCACCGCGCAGTTTAAGGTTATCAATAAAGGTATACTTTTTCATAAAGTTCTCATTACTGATCACCCAGCCTAAGCCAATTGATGGATAGGTGGTATATTGGTGCCCTTCAGCAAGTGCAGAGTTAGCGTCCGAACGTATGGTGGCGGTAACATCGTACTTGCTGTTATAAGCGTAGTTTAAACGTCCTATGTACGATAAGATACTTCCCTCGCCGTAAGTTCCGCCAACGTTGCTAATGGTTTGAGCCAGGCCCAGGTTGGAGTTTTTATTAGCATCTTCGGGTATGCCGGTACCGCTGATGTTTGAGTTTTCGCTATGCGATAACTCGTTGGTAAAACCTGCTACAAAGTTTACGCTGTGTTTTCCTGCAAAAACATTCTCATAGGTTAGCAAGTGCTCCTGGGCTACGCGGTATGAGTAATTGTTTACCGTGCTGGCATTGGTTTTGGCGATGGTTGTCAAATCGGCGTTGTTAATACCATTGTAAGTGCCTTGCAGCGATTGCGAGTAATTGTAGTTTACCGTATAGCGGTATTTTAAGTGTTTGATGGGGCTTACCTCGCCATACAAAATATTGTTAGTAACAAAGCCGCGGGTATAGTTATAGTATTGATTTGGCATACTGCCCGGAAGTAGCGGATTTACAAAGGTAGCATCCAACTGATCTGATTGTGGCAATGGATTAATCGACCCATCCGGGTTATAAGGATAGGTTAGCGGGCTGATGTACTCTGCCTGTTGCAATTGGTTAGCGCCACCTGCATTGATCATACGTAAGCTGGTTAAAGTGGTTAAGCCAAACTTGATATAATCGTTTATTTTATGATCTAACGAGGCATTTAACGATACACGCCTGGTGTAATTGTCGTTACGCTCAATGGTGTTATTGGTGCGATAGCCCACGCCAACGTTAAATTGCGTTTTGTCCGTGCCACCGGTAACCCGCAAGTTCTGATCCCAGGTGTAAGCATTACGTAATAATAAAGAAGGATAATCAGAGCTCACCCCTTCAGCAAGAGCCTTTTTCTCAATCGCGGTTAAAGCATAGTTGTTAACGGTTTGGTTATTCTGCAATAATGCGCCCTGGGTAGCATCTGTTATCAATTGGGCAAACTGAGTGCCGTTTAATAATTTTACAGTTCCTTCGGGCTTATTGATAGCAAAATAGCTGTCGTATGATGTTAGTGTTTGTCCTACACGGCCGCGGTTAGTAGTGATTAATAATACACCGCCCGAGCCGCGTGAGCCGTAGATAGCGGTTGCCGAAGCGCCTTTTAATACATCAACGCTTTTAATATCGTTAGGGTCGATGTTTTCGATAGAGTTGTAGTACGGTTGTCCGTCTAAAACGATCAGCGGCCCGTCGGTACCTGGTGCGCTGCCTATATTACGTGTACCGCGAATGGTGATCAGTGGTCCATTTGGGCTGTTTACCACATCGAGGCCAGCTACGCGCCCTTTTAGCTGTTCAACAACGTTTGATGCCGGGATTTCCTTTAAAGTTTTCGAGTCGACGGTGGCCACCGTACCGGTAACATCGGCACGTTTTAATGTACCGTAACCTACTACAACCACTTCATTAAGGTTGTTTCCGGCAATAAGAGTGATCTTTAGGTTTTTGCTTTTGGCGGTTACAGCAATTTCCTGAGTGGTGTAACCAATAAATGATACCACCAGCGTTGATGCACCGGCCGGTACTTTGATAGAAAAATGGCCATTAATGTCGGTAGCCACGCCGCCGCCTGCGCCTTTTACCTTAACATTGGCGCCAATGATGGGCTCGCCCTTATCGTCTGATACGGTTCCGCCAACGGTCGACTGGGCGTATATGCTTAACGAAAACAGGCAGCCGCATGTTAGTGCAAGCAGCGTTTTCCAGCATTTTAAGAGTTTAAGTTTTCTCATAATCGAATCGTTTAATGTTTAATCTTGTTTGTTTTGGGTTGATTTTAAGGCTGTTGCTATGCGGTTAACCGCAACCGCGTTTACCATTGTTAACTGAAAGAACTATTGAGTGTAAGCCTTTTAATAGTTACAGGTTGTAACCAGGCAAATTTTTTTGAATAGAGGCTTCTCCATACAATGCTTTTTTTTAATAAATGGTTAATTAATCGGTTAAATAAAATTCCTGGTCGCGTGCTGTTTCAGAAGCTAGCCCAAACCCTCATCGCGAGAGTCGACTACTAAAAACCGGATTTGAACAAGAATGTATAATTGGTTATAACGTAGGATAAAAGTAGAAACAAATTTTGAAAAAAAACAATCGATTGCAAAATATTTTCTAAAGTAACATTAAGTGTTATTTTGACTATTTTAAAATCTGGCGAATAAATAATTATTTTCTTAATGAAAGTTATTTTGTATTGAGCTTTTGGTAGTAAAATAGAATAATTGTCAATAAAATGATGAATTTTAAGTTTTTGTTTCTTTAGCAGGATAGATTGATACCGATTAAAATTTAGTGCTGCTTATTGAGTACTTTATAGTGTTGCTTATACACCGAAAGGGTAGAATAGGGTAAATTTTGTTGTGATTACAGGCTTGTTTCTATAAAAAAACAACTTTATTTGTAATCGATTGCTCAAATAATTATACTTGTATCATAGATATTAGTCCAGCGCCAATTAAGCCATTTATTAACCTTAATTAATCCATGCGTTATACCATGCGGGGTTACATGCCTTAAACAGAACCATGAAAAAAAGAAACGGTATTGTACTTATTGTTTTATTCTTTTGGGCAACGCAGTTGATGGCCCAGCAAAAAACAGAAGCCGGCGGCAAAGGTTTGAAGGATTATTATAAAAACTATTTTCCAATTGGGGTTGCGGTGTCGGTACAATCGTTAACACAGTATAAATCGCTTATACTCTCGCAGTTTAATAGCCTAACGCCCGAGAACGCCATGAAGATGGGGCCAATTCATCCGCAGGAAAACAGGTATAACTGGCGCGATGCCGATTCGATCGTAAACTTTGCACAGGCATACGGTTTACGGGTTCGCGGTCATAATCTTTGCTGGCACGAGCAAACACCTTACTGGCTGTTTAAAGATTCGGTAGGTGGGCGGGTAACTAAGGAAGTGTTATTAAAACGTTTGCATGATCATATTAAAACTGTAGTAAGTCGTTACAAGGGTAAACTATACGCCTGGGATGTAGTTAACGAGGCCATTGATGATGATAGCACCAAATTTTTACGTAATTCGTTATGGTACCAGATATGCGGCGACGAATTTATCATCAAAGCATTTGAATGGGCCCACGAGGCCGACCCTAAAGCCATATTATTCTATAATGATTATAATACCGAGCGTCCGCAAAAGCGCGAACGGGTTTATAAACTGTTAAAGATGCTGGTGGATAAGCATGTGCCGATCAATGGGGTGGGTATTCAGGCGCATTGGTCAGTGTACGAACCATCGGCGGCAGATCTGCGTGCTACTATCGAAAAATTCTCTTCATTGGGTTTAAAGGTGCAGGTTACCGAACTGGATGTATCAATCTATCCATGGGAAAAGAAAGATCGTGCCAGGCGGGACGGCGAATCTGATCAGTTTACCCCCGAACTGGAACAAAAGCAATTGGAAAAATACACCGAAGTATTTAAGGTATTCCGTCAGTATAAAAAGGTGATCACCGGGATAACCTTCTGGAATATCTCTGATAAATATACCTGGCTTGATCAATACCCGGTAAAAGGCCGTAAAAATTATCCTTTGCTGTTCGATCAGGATCAACAACCCAAAAAAGCGTATTGGGGCGTGGTTAACTTTTAAAAAACATAGATATGAAAGTTTATATCATCCGTATTTTATTGATAACTGTTGTTTTAGGCTATTGTAAAACTAGTTATGCTATAAACGAACAGCGCTACGTTACGGCCAAAAATATTCCCGGAAGTTTCGCGTTGGCAGTTGCAGGTAAACCCGTAGCTATTTACGGTGCCGATGATGATTATTCCGGCGTAATACGCGCCATAAAAGATCTGCAAACGGATATCTCCTCGGTAACCGGGAGTAAGCCCGAATTTTCGACATCAAAACCATCGGGGCAATGCGTACTGATTGGTACTATCGGAAAAAGCAGGTTGATCGACGGCTTAATAAAAAATCACAGGCTGGATGTAACCAACATCGCCGGCAAATGGGAGACTTTTATTATACAAACTGTGCAGAACCCGATGCCGGGAGTGAGCAATGCTTTGGTAATAGCTGGCAGCGATAAACGCGGGACCATCTTTGGTATCTATGATCTTTCGGCGCAGATCGGAGTATCGCCCTGGTATTGGTGGGCCGATGTGCCGGTGAAAAAACAAGCTGATCTGTACGTATTACGTGGCCGCCATACTCAGGGTACGCCTGCGGTAAAATACCGGGGCATTTTTATCAATGATGAAGCACCCGCTTTTTCAGGATGGACTAAAGAGAAATTCGGCGGGGCAAATCATCTGGCTTACGAAAAGATCTTTGAATTAATACTGCGTTTAAAGGGCAATTACCTGTGGCCGGCCATGTGGAACAATGCTTTTAACGATGATGATAAAGCCGACCCGGTATTAGCCGATGAATACGGCGTGGTAATGGGTACATCGCACCACGAACCTATGGACAGGGCACAGCAGGAATGGAAGCGCTATGGTAGCGGCCCCTGGGATTATGAGAAAAACGGAGATGTACTACGGGCTTTCTGGAAAAAGGGCATCGAAAACATGGGCACAAAGGAAACTTTGGTTACCATAGGTATGCGCGGCGACGGCGATATGGCCATGACCGAAGGCAGCAATGTGGCTTTATTAGAAAGGATAGTGAAGGATCAACGGCAGATCATCGCTGATGTTACCGGCAAACCTGCAGAAAAGACGCCGCAGATGTGGGCCCTGTATAAAGAAGTACAGGATTACTACGATAAAGGTATGCGTGTGCCCGATGACGTTACTCTGCTTTTGTGTGATGATAATTGGGGTAATATCCGCAAATTACCCAAGCCGGGCGAACCTAAACGTGCCGGAGGCTACGGTATTTATTATCACTTCGATTATGTGGGTGGCCCGAGAAATTACAAATGGCTAAACACTAATCCTATATCCAAAACATGGGAACAGATGCACCTGGCGCACGAGTATGGCGCAAACCAGGTTTGGATAGTGAACGTGGGCGATCTGAAGCCCATGGAGTTCCCGATATCGTTCTTTTTCGATTATGCCTGGAACCCGGGCAGGATACCCGCCACCGCGCTGGATAAATATACCCGCGAGTGGGCCGCGCAGCAGTTCGGGCCGGGGCACGCGGTGGAGATCGCGGGCATCTTATCAAAATATACCAAATACAATGGCCGCCGTAAGCCCGAGCTGCTGAACGAAAACACTTATAGTTTAACCAACTATCGTGAGTTTGAAACCGTAGTTGCCGATTACAATAACTTAGAACAGGAGGCCGAGCATCTTTGGGCAAAAATGCCAGTTGAATATAAAGATGCTTATTTTGAACTGGTACTGCACCCTGTAAAGGCCTGTGCTAACCTTAATCAAATGTATTATACTGTTGCCCGTAACCGTTTTTATGCGGAGCAAGGCAGGGCGGCAACCAATACTATGGCTAACGATGCCAAAGCTTTATTTGCGAAGGATGCGGAGATATCCGCCTACTATAACCATACGCTGGCCAATGGCAAATGGGACCACATGATGGATCAAACCCACATTGGTTATACCTACTGGCAGCAACCACCAGTCGATAAAATGCCCGAAGTGAAACAGATAGATTTGCCAGCCACGGCTGATATGGGTGTTTATGCCGAAGGATCAGACGCATCTTCAACTAATGCTAGCCTGCCTGTATTTTATCCTGTAAAGAAAGCCAGCTATTATATTGATGTTTTTAATAAAGGCAAAGCGTCCTTTATGTATACCGTACAGGCTGAGCCTTTTATCAATATTACCAATATCGCGGGTAAGGTTGACGAGCAAAAGCGTTTAATGGTCAGCATCGATTGGGCCAAGGCGCCGACCGGGCGACACGAATATCCGATTACCATCAAAGGCGTGGGTAAGGAAGTTATTGTAAAAGCCGTTATCGATAATATACCTTTTACGGGTAAAGGTTTTGTGGAGACCAATGGTTATGTAAGTATGGAGGCCGTGCATTATACCAAAGCGGTTAACAGCAATACCATAAAATGGGATGTTCTGCCAGATCATGGGCGTACCTTATCGGCTATAACAACCTTTCCGGTAACGGTGCCTGTGCAAACATTGAGTTCAATCACGCCACACCTGGAATATGAAGTGAATTTGGAGCATTCAGGCGATCTTAAACTAACCACCTATGTTTCACCTTCGCTGGATTTTAACAACGTAGGTGGATTGAAGTATGCCGTGTCGATAGACGGCGAAGCACCGCAGATTATCAATTTGCAAGCTGATAACTCGGAAAGGCAATGGGGCAGGAATGTGAGCAATAATGCCAATATCCAAACCACAACACATAACGTGAATAAAGCCGGCGTGCACACCATCAAATATTGGATGATCAGTCCGGGTGTAGTATTGCAGAAACTGGTGCTGGATTGCGGCGGCTTAAAACCGAGTTATTTGGGCCCGCCAGAGAGTGCGAGGTTGTAGTTGATATTCAATAAAATTGTCATTTCGAGTGATCGTAGCGACGGGAAATCTTTTGATCTCGCTACTGGTCTAAGTTGATGAAAACTTAGACCAGTGATGGGGTTTTTATTTGAAGCGTCATTGCGAGGGACGAAGCAACCCCCGACTTGCAGATCCGCTTTGCATAGCTCGACCTGCCTTTTTGGGATTGCTTCGTCCCTCGCAATGACGTGGTGCAAATATGTGGTAACAGAGCTCTAAAACAAAAAGCTCTGGATATGTTTACATCCCGAGCTTTCGACATTGTTTTAATGGGATCATTTCCCTTGCTCCGCCCTGATATTCTTTGCCACATCCACCATCGGCGCTATCCAAATCTCTTTTTCATGGGCTTTAAGATATTGCAACAGTTGGCTGTGCGCGGTACGGTCTTCGTTGATGCTGTGGCCGCCGCCTACGCCATGGAACAGGAACACGCAAAGGGTATGCGTCTCTTGTGCTTTTTTTATCAGGTCGATCATGTAACTGGCCGGCTGGTTTTGTATTCCAAAAGCGTTGATGTTATCCAGGTCAACCTGTTCTGCAGACTGTAGTCCACCGGTAACACCACGTGCGCCAACAAAATCCTTACGCAGGGCGGTATAAAAATTAACACCGCCGATTTTCAGGTCGCCACACGGGTAGGCAAAAGTGCGCTCGGTTTTACCATCGATGGCTTTAAGTAATACGTTATTGACGCGTATCTCGTCGACGGCACGATTTATAGTGTATTTGCTCAGATCGTGATCGGGCGATACCCAGCTACGGCCAGGAAAACTGCCGTCACAAGGATGAAACAAGGCATGATTGCCCAGTTCATGACCTTCTTTGGCCGCTTTACGCCACAGATCAATCCGGTTATTGATCGCCGGCGATGAACCGATGATGTAAAAAGTGCCTTTTAGTTTTACCGAATCGAGCGCTGGAATTACGTTATCCAGGTCGATATCTACGGCATCATCATAAGTAAGCACTACGGCGCATTGCTTGTTGTTCCAAACTTTAAGGCCTCGCTGCGGCACAGCTGAAATATTGGTAAGCGCGAGAATGGTAGCCGCCAGGCCAGTGTATAACTTTTTCATCAGCGTTATAATTGATTAGGCTAAGATAACTAATTAGCTTTATTGTCTATCGCAGAAACACACCCCTAACCTCCCGATTCAAAATCGGGACAAGCTCTCTCAAGAGAGGAATGCACATCTTTATTTCCCATCCGTACGGAACGGCGAGGCAGGTAGATCTTCCTTGTTGTACAGGTTAGCGCCTTCAGGGTTATCGGCCCAGGCGTAGCGCACATACATTGGGTTGGGCACATCCTGGCTCGATACGATCACTTTATCGCCGTCTATCACCGCCTTTGCCCAAACAAACTTTTTATCGGCACCGGCAATAGCAAATTGTTCAAGTTCGCCGCCACCTTTAACTATCAACCCACCACCTGTATTGGTAAAGCTAATGATGATCTGGTTGCCATTAACCGTGGTCGATTTGTAGATCGGGCCCGATGGTACCACGCTTTTATCACCATAAACCATGTTTTCGGCAGCTACAGCAAGGCGATCACCAACCGCTTTTTTGTTTAGCGGGTGGATGTCGTTCCATTCGCCGGCATCGATAGCTACCGCCATAGCGGTGTTGGGCACGGATAAAGTATTCAACTGCGCTTCGCGCAACTCCGCCCATTGGCTTTCTGAGGGCAGGTATTGCACATCCATAAAATTTGGTAGTTGTACATAAAGGAACGGCAAGGTGCCTTCGTTCCACTTAGTACGCCAATCGGCTATCAAAGCGGGTAGTAACTGATTGTACTCGGCAGCTTTTGAAGTATTAGCTTCGCCCTGGTACCAGATAAAGCCTTTGATGGTGTAATTGATTGCCGGGGCCACCATGGTGTTGTACAGGCCGGTAGGTTCATTTTGTGCCGAAAAGCCCCCGTTAAAAGGTATATCGCGCAAGTTGTAAGCCTGCCCCACTTTGTACTGCCAGTCGCCGCGCAGGTCGATGGTTTGACCGCCTGCTGTTAAGTTGTAAGGTTTATCAGGCACGAAACCGCCTTTGCCGGCGGTGTTAACCAAACGCACGACAATGATGTTTTTGCCTGGTTTTAAGAGATTGGCAGGCAATTCGTACCGGCGCGGCGGGTACTGATAAGCTGTACTGCCCGATAGCACGCCATTTACGTAAACCTGGTCGGCATCCACAATACGGCCCATCGTTAATTTGGCTGGTTTACCCGTCATTGCTGCCGGAACATCGATCTCTTTACGGAACCATACCACACCGTTTAACCCGCGGACGCCTTGATCGGCCCAGTAGCCCGGCAGCCAGAATTGGTGCCAGCCCTCGGGAACATAATTTACATCGTACCAGGTTTTGTTGCCTGTAAGGCCTTTATCTGATTGCCTGGTTGGTTTGGGTGCAGGCCGCGCAGGGCGCATAGCCTTGTTCATAAATGCAGTATCCTGAAATTGGGCCAACCGGTTGGCATATTGCGGTATCTGCTTAATGCCGTCGGCGCTTATCCAGGCTTGTATGGGCGTACCGCCAACGCTGGAGTTGATGATGCCGATGGGAACGTGGTATTTGTTATAGATCTGTTTGGCGAAGAAATATGTAGCAGCGCCAAATTCAAGTACGTTTTTAGGATTTGCTTCCATCCATTTGCCTGGTGGGAGGTCGGTGTGCAGCTTGGTAACATCCGAAACGGTGGATACAAAGAAGTTGCGTATTTGCGGATAGTTTGCTGTAGCGATCTCGTCGGGGTAACGTTCTTTAACCCGCTCCATATCGATCACCATGTTCGATTGGCCCGAGCAAAACCAAACATCGCCAATTAAAATGTTATGCAGCGTGATTTGATTGTTTGCACTGATGCTCAGGTTGTATGGCCCGCCGGCTTTCATGGGCGGTAGCTGGATAAGCCAGTCACCATCGGCTGTTGTCTGGGTTTTATAGGTTTTGCTATTAAAATTAACCGTAACCTTTTCGCCAGGCGATGCCCAACCCCGGATGTTTACCCTAGCGTCGCGCTGTAAAACCATGCCATCACTCACCAGATAGGGCAGGCGCACATTAGCAAAAACGGACGCTAATGAAAGAAGAACCAGGGATACAACTATACAAAACCGCTTCACAATACTGATTAGCTTGCTTTAAATGGGTCGATGGTTTGGATGGTGCCATCGGCGTTGTGTTTTAACTCGGTTACTTTGATGTTACGCAGGTGGGTTTTACCCGATAGCTCCGTATCGTGGTAAAAGATGTACCATTTGCCTTTAAACTCCACAATAGAGTGGTGGGTGGTCCATCCCTGAACGGGTTTCATGATAATGCCCTGGTAGGTGAACGGGCCGAAAGGTTTATCGCCGATGGCGTATTCCAGGTAATGTGTATCACCTGTAGAGTAAGAGAAATAGTATTTGCCGTGATATTTGTGCATCCACGATCCTTCAAAAAAGCGATGGTCATGGTCTTTGGTCAGTAAAGGTTTGCCTTGTTTATCCAGTATCACCACATCCTTTACCTTACCGTCAAAGTGCAGCATATCCTTGCTCATTTTTACCACTTTGCAACTCAGGGCAGGTTCGTTATCGTGGCCGAGATCAGTTTTTGAACCATTGGCATCATACTTGCCTGTTGCCCAGCGTTGTAGCTGTCCGCCCCATATACCACCGAAATACATGTAGGATGAGCCGTCGGTATCGGTAAATACGGCAGGATCGATACTAAAGCTGCCCGGTATAGGTTGCGGCTGTGCCTTGAACGGGCCAGCTGGATTTTTTGAGGTAGCTACCCCGATATGAAACACATCATTTTTATCCTTTACCGGAAAATACAGAAAGTAGGTGCCGTTTTTATAAGCCGCGTCAGGGGCCCAAAGCTGGCGGCCTGCCCAGGGGATATCTTTAATATCCAAAGCCACGCCATGATCGGTTACCTTACCGCCAATTTTATCCATCGACAGGATGTGGTAATCGCGCATGGCGAAATGATCGCCGTTATCATTTTCAGGGATACCCGCGTCGATATCATGTGATGGATAGATGTATATCTTACCATTAAAAACGTGTGCCGATGGGTCGGCAGTATATATGGTCGAGATCAATGGTTCGGTCAAATACTTTGCTTTTTGGGCTTGTGCCGACGCATGGTGAAAAGCGGCTATGCCGGCAAATAAGGCAAGGGTTTGCTTGATGTGTTTGTTCATAATGCAGGAACAGGTTTTATGATTTTGATACGGTGTAATACTGAATAGGGTACGCAATTGCTACGTAACCGATTTCATAAAATTAATTGGCTAATGCAATATTAGGTAATTTTTATTTAAATATAAAAATTGCAATTAAAAATGATTTATGTTGAATTTACTCGTTTTTAATCCAGTATCAGTATCGTTGGCTTAAATTAGCATTGGGATGTATCGTTATGAAATCGATTTCATTGTATATAAATGGAAAGACTTAAAGGGAAGGCAAAAATTATTAACTGAAATGAAAAGCTAGTTATGATTTTTTGTTGAATTTGTAACAAAATTGTGTTGATTATGATAATATGAAAAATTATAGCCGGCTTGTAAAAAAATTAGGTATCTTGAGGCGCCCAAACCTTAACTAATGGTAAATACCAGGCAAACCGAACCGCGATCTAACGCTTTAAGTATTATTACTGGCATTATTTTCTTATTGATCACTACCACTGTGTTTTTAAATGATGGCTGCCGCGATAAGGTGCATCGCGTTTATAACATGATCCCGCCGCGAAAGGCGAAACTCACCTTGTCATTACAAAATGGCCCGGATGATTTTTTAGCCTACCAGGCAGTTGTTTTTGATGGCAAGGATTCATTTACTACCGACAATGAAGGTGAAGTGGTAATTGACGATCTGCCCTTAGGTAAACATAAATACAGCATTATGTATGGTGATTCGCTGCATCAATATACGCTTAATCTTCGCCGGGATTCACTGATCATTGTTAACCCGCGTATGCAGGGCCATGATATTGTAAAAGGTGATAACAGCCAGTTTATAGCAACGCAGCTACCGCAACAGCAGGGCAAGACCATTAAATATAATACGCAATGGTTTACCGTTGGCCGGTCGGTGCAATTTGGTGCGATATGTATTAAACTGATGAAAATGGACGATGCTTCCAATACCGTATTTGTTAATATTTGCCATACCAGTAACAATTTTACCTGCCAAACAATCATTACCGATAATACCGAACTAAGCCGGGATAACTGGATACGATTTATAGACGGCGGGTATAATTACACGCTGGTGCTCGACAGAATAGACAACATGCCCAATGATGATAAAAATCTGGCCGCGTTTGTTAATTTGACACAAACCGTAAGATAGTTAGTTGGTGGTTTAAGTTGATTTATCTAAGTACCGGATCGTCAACCTCCTGGCCATTTACCCGTATCCGGTACATCGTCCAGTTATCAGACTCGTAAACTTTATCCAGCCTCAGGTTATTGCGCGTTTCCATGGTAAGCTTATACTTGAAGTTGAGTTGGGTAAAACCGCCCACGCTATTTTGGTCGGCAGCAAGCAAAACATAGCTTACATAGGTTGATGGATTTTCTATGGCGCTCAGGAAAGCATCCTGATAAGGTAGTGTGATGTTTTTTAAACTCTTTACATAAGCCAGGATAGGATATGCGTTTACATCGTCGACCAGTATCTGCGATTTTCTGGGCAGGTGATTGATGAAATCGGCCATCTGTTTGTACTCATCAAACATGGTCGTTTCATCAGTATCGTTGGTTTTCTGGAAAACAGTTACAAAACTGCTTTCTGATTGGATCATCGAGTTGCGCAGATAAAAATAACCGGTAAACACCTGCACGGTTACTAACAGCACAATAATAACCTTGTATATTTTTCGCCGGGCGATAACCTGGCTGCGAAATACCAGGGCCAGGTAAGCTATTACGATAAACATCAGGTAATACTGCATTGGCAAAAAACTGGTATCATCGTCATGTATCTTTAAAAATTCCACCAACGCGAAAGGAATAAGTAAGGTTAAAAAATGCTGGGTATTCGACCGGAAAAAATAAGCACCCAATAAAATAAGCGGGCAATAGATGAGTATACGAACCGTAGTTAAAAAACTAACCTCAGGTATGTTGTAATTTGCCACCGATGGCGAAACGGTTTTCTCAAATTTATCCACCAAAACACTCCAGGTAGCATAAGGGCTATCACTGAAATAGTTAAAGTCGTTAGCATGAGCCTGGTTTAACAATTTATAGCACATGATAGCGATGAGCGGTAAAATGAAAATAATAACGTACATAGCGAACGTTTTATTCATCAGCTTACGACGTAATGATGGGTTATTAAAGCTCAAAAATAACCTGAAGATGGATTGTTTTTCGGCCAGGTTTAAGCTTTGTATGGCGATAGAGATGATCAGCGGGATGAAAAATAAAGTCATCCAGATAAACTTATAATCGCAAAAAAGAAGCATCACCAGCAGAATACTGGCAACAGATATGTGGAACGTGGTATTAGATATATAAAACCTGAAGATGTTGTAAAAAAACAGGAAGAAAAATATCATGGTAGCATAAATACCTTTGCCCGAACAACCCATGTAAATAAAACCCGGATGAAAGATGAATAACAGCAGCAAGATGAGTATCAAAAAATTATCGCGGGTGGTTTTTATAACACCTAAGCTGATAATAAAGAACAAGGCGGCGGTGCCCAGGGCTGATGCTACGAGCGGTGCTGTCAGATAATTTAACTGAGCAAAAGGTAATACGCCATAAAAAGGTATCATGGGTGATGTTAAGCCTATGGTTTTTAGCCGTAAGCCTGTGCCTTCGAAAATGATGCGCGCCTTTTCGATATAAAACAACGACTCGTGGTTGTAATAACCCAGGTGCTGCAGGTTAATACCCAGAATAAGATAAAAAACCGCGAGGGTAATGCTCGAAAAAAACAGATATAGTACCCTGCGTCTCATTAACTGATATTTTTGATATTGCCTGCCATACTTCGGGTTATATTTTAGACTGAGTTACCGAACCTGCGGTTTTGCTTAGGCCATGATTGGTTTTTTCCCAATAAAAAGGCTTAACAATTAACTGGTATAGCCCTTTGTATGCCGATATGGAGTGCATTAGCCAATAAATAGGGTTCGCCATCGAAAACAGGATCAGTTCGTAAAAGCGGCGTTTAAATACGGCCATCATATTTACATATATCATCAGTACGTTGCCGATAAGCAGGTTAAAGATGGAGATAAACAAAACCCAATCGGGGAACAATGCCCGTATCCAGGTAAAATCGAGCACAACATATGCTAAAAACAGGGCCAGTAAAAGCGGATAAATTAAAAAGGTAACCGGTGTAGCGCCGATAAAGAAGTTAAAGCCCAGGAACCCGCGTAGCCCTATGCGTTTGTACAGCTTTATAGGATTACGCATGTGTATCAGATAGGTTTGCATATAACCTTTTATCCAGCGCGAGCGTTGGCGGATCCAATTAAAGGGTTCGTTATTGGCCTCTTCGTAGGTGGTTGAGTTTACGATAGAAACTTTATAGCCTTTTGAGTAAGCGCGCAAACCCAGGTCGGCGTCCTCGGTTACGTTAAACGGATCCCAGGCGCCCAGCTCAATCAGTTTATCCAGTTTAAAGTGGTTGCTGGTGCCACCCAACGGGATGGGGATATCCAGCGTATCCAGCCCGGGCAGCATATAATCAAACCAGTACGAATACTCGAGCGTAAACATACGGGTCAGGAAATTTTCGTTACGGTTAAAGTAGTTTAAGGCGCATTGTATGCAGATGTAGTTTTCGGGCAGCTTTTCGAACAGCGTGATCACCTTTTTCAGCTGATCGGTATCCGGAATGTCTTCGGCATCGTAAATAGTTAAATATTTTCCACGCGAAAAGTATAACCCGTAGTTACAAGCCTTAGGTTTAGTTTTAGGCATGTGGAAAGGCACCACCACCACGTCGAATATCGCCGGGAAGTTCAGATCCTTTACGGCATTGAGTGTTTTGCTGTCGTCTTCCTCAATCAGTAGTTTGATATCCAGCTTTTCGCGCGGATAATCGATGCTTTGCAGGTTCCAGATCAATTTTTTGATCAGCTTATCCTCTTTGTAAACCGGTAGTTGTATGGTATAGATCGGCAGATCATCATCTACAACCGAGCGCACTTCATCGCGGGTTACGGCCTGATGCAGTTCAAACCTCGAACCAAGCAACGCCAAAAACAGCTTAAATAAAATGCTGACCAGGAAAAACGAACTTACGCCTATATTGATGATGATGGCTGTTTGCGTAAAACTGTAAAACAGGGCGATAGCCATCAACGCGATCGAGGCGAAGATAAAAATGAGCTGGCCGGTTGAAAAGGTGATCAACGCCGAGTTGGCCGGGTCACTTTTCATCAGTTCGAAAACAGCGTCTTTTACATAGCTTTCGCCTAACAGCTTGTGGCTCAGCCAAACAATATCCAGATCGGATGCAAGGATAATTTCGGGCTCGAGCCCGTAGGTTTCGTAAATAAAGTTGATAAACTCCTGGTCGGTAGGATCGGCCATCAGGGTTACTACACGGTTGTTTTCGATGCGGAGGGGCAGGGCGAAAAAGTTGGTGATAAACTTGAGGTCGAGCCGCTCCAGCACATCATCGTCGACAGGTTCATCGCGCACATTGGTGCCAAATACATAGCCGGCGTTACTCAGGCTGCCTTCGTAATTTTTGCGCGAAATATAGCCGAATGTTAAAGCTATTTTAATGAATGATAAGCCCGATCGTTTGGAAAAATCGTTGATTTTATCCAAATCGGCGTGGGTTATTAACTTATCTCTGATCAGGAGATTCTGAACAGGAATAGTATCACTCATGGATGTAGCAAAAGCCATTTTAACAGAATAGAATATGCTTAATTAATACAATGCGTCGCCGGTATGGCCCGCTACTCGTTAAATGAATCCTGCGATTTTTGAACCCTCGACCTTACGTACAGGAACGATACGAGTATCATTACCAATATTACGAGCAGTATATACAGGTTATATGCCTCCCAGAATTTAGCGAACGAGCCTTTCGAGTCGGTATATTCCAAATTATCGCTGTCTTTGCTAATATTGAACAGGTATTTGTTCGATGCATCAGAGATACAGATGTTGCTTGACAGGGTAGACAACTGATCGGTAATGGATTTGGCTGCCGACAGAAAAGCCTGATCGAGGTTTTTACCTGTACCCGTAATAATGAGTGTACCATTGTTACCGCGGCCGTAGAAGATCTGGGCCAAACCGTTGGATACGGTATCATTTAACTCATATACAACCTTGTTATTTTCATTGTTATAAAGCCTGAACTTCCTTTCAAAATGGATAGGTGCGTCTGGAAATTCTTTCATTATCCCATCGTCCTTTGATAAAAGGGCGATGATGTTGTTTTTCTTTAATAACGATTTATCCAGCCTGTCTGAGTAAACAAATTCAGGGAAATTATCGGCATGCAGGTTATTGTTCAATTCGTAAATAATCTCGCCCACGGTTGCCGCGGCATATTTTGCAATGCTACGGGTTATCACAATAGATGTTTTGCCGGTGTTGAACGCTTCTGGATATTGATAAAAGCTTAAGTTGTTGGCAATGAAGGGTATTTTGGTTTGCAGGTAGGACTGGCTTACGTTAACCTCGCCAAAATAGTTGATAAAGCTGTTTTCGCAGTTACCGCTGCCTGGGTAAAAGCGGAATTCGGTTTCGAGGGTATTGAATTTCTGCAGTTCGTAACGGTTAATAACAGCTGTAGTATTCAATTTACCCGATGGGTCGAGTTTTTCGGTGCTGATCAATACCCCGTTGAGATAGATGTTAAAGAAACCGCGGTCGCTCAGGTTAAGGTTTGAGTAGTTACCCACGATCTTTACTTCGATCTCTTTCGGCGTAAAGCTAAAATCGCTGTTTTTAAATTGATAGCTGGTTTTTAACGAACCGATCCCTTCCATCAGCGTAGTTAAGCCACCCATATCCTTTAAAGCCAGGCGCGATTTACTTTCGTCGATAGTTTTAACGTTGGTGTTTTCGGCCTTGTTGATCACCAAAAAGTCGCCAAAACTCGATTTTATTACGTTACTGTTTGCCAGCGTGGTGATGGTGTTATTAAAACCGTCTTCGTCGTATCCCGAAATAAATAAGGTTTCGGTAGGGAGGGTTTGCATAGCTACCGTTTTAACGAATGATACACCGTATTTGGTAACCACATCGTGGTAAAGAGTATCCATTTTCTGGATAACGGCTTTGTGCAGGTAAACCAAACCCTGGCCGGCCTCGGGTTTAACCTTGATGAGCGCTCTTTGCGCATCGGTTAGTTTAGACCAGTTACCTACCACAATGTAGTTGGTCAGGCTATCTGGCATCTTGCTCATTTCGTATACGCCGATGTTTTTAATCTGTGTACGCTTTAAACGGGCATAGGCCCAGCCTACAGCCTTTAAATCGGTAAGCGAAGGGTTGCTTGGGTATACAATGGCTGTTTTAGTATCGAAACAGTTTGATATATTAACGTTGTTGAAAAAGTTGCTGTTTGATTTGTTGAACGAGAAATATGAGCTGGCTTTAACTTTGATCCACATGCCAGGGTTATCGATATCTTTACATTTATCGTCGGATACGGCGAGCAAGGTACGCAGGCCCAGTTTTACGTAGCGTTTATCTTCGGTTAAATAGTCCTTGTTTAAAGTGATGGTAAAATGAAGTATCGAATCGCTACCGATGCGGGTACTGTAAATCGGTTTATCATTCATCAAAATATTGATATACGAACGATTTTTGAGCAATACCTGCGATGGCTCGATAAACAGGTTAAGCCGGCTCCCATTTATCTCTACCGTTGGGTCGATACGTACAAAGTATGATGCAGAACTGCTTACGCCGCTGATCACCTCGTCGTTATGGCCGAGTGATTTTAATGAAACAATGGTAGTTTGCGCCGAAGATATCTTACTCAGCGATAGCAGAATTATAAGCAACGTTAAAAATCTCTTCATTTTGTTAAAATTATAGTATAGGGGTTATTAGCTTATCACGTTAAATTCTACACGGAAATAGTTGCCGTTATCGTCGCTGCGGTAGGTAAGTTCGCCGCCCATTTCAACGGTCATCAGTTTGGCTATTGATAAACCGAGGCCCAGGCGGCTCTCGAATGAGTTCGACGCATCGTTAAGCGTTTTGAGCTTGTTAAACATAGCGTCCAGCTCTTCCATACCTATCGGCATACCTTTATCAATAATTTCGAATACGAATTTCTGATGCTGCAGGGTTGTGGCAATCCTGATCTTATTATTGGTTTGCGAAAATTTGATAGCGTTTGATAACAGATTTTGAAATACCTGGCCGGTAAACACCTTATCCAAACGCACGTTTAACGGCAGTTTCAGGATGTTATCGATCAACTGGATATTCTTCATCTGCGCGGTTTCAACCAGGCCTTTAACAACATGATGTACTTCGGTATTGATATCGAATATCTCCAGGTTATATTTGATCTCGGGCGAATCGATCTCTTTTACATCCATCAGCTTGCTCAGCATATACTGCATTTTTTCGGCTGATTGACCGATAAAGTCGATAAACTCGCGCTGGTCAGAGCTCAGGCGGTAATCCTCTTCCTTCAGCATGTTATTGCTCATGACGATGGAACCGATAAGATTTTTCAAATCGTGGCCGGCAATATTGATAAAGCTGTTTTTTTGCTCGTCCATACGGCGCAGGCGCTCGTACTGCTCATCAATGATGGTGTTTTTCTGAATAATATCCCGATATTGCTCCTTAAGCTGATTGTTTGATTTTTCGATAACAATGGTTGATTTTACCTCGCGTTCCAGCACTTTGTAGCGGGCGTTAGGTATCAAACACGAAATAACCGAGATAATAACAAAGAACTGCCCGCCGTTGGTTACAAAGATATCGAGGCTGTAATCGTTAAACGATTTAAAAAATATGCCCAATAAGATAAGGGAGAACAGGGCCTGGATAACCGAGTTGATAGGTTCCCAAAAAACCTGTACGTTAAAAAACAATACTATTGCGGCATAGCTTAAAAAATAAAGGTTTAATTGCGCCACGTTTACCATGGTACATAACAGCGAGGCCACTATGGATAACAGGAAAAAGGTGATATGGAGCAGAATACGGTAGTTATAATTGCTGCGCTGAAACAAATTGTACAGCATGTATATTACCATGATGATGATGATCCTGGCAATAAAAAACTGAACCCAATAATTGGACAGGTAAATAAAATCGAGGATGCTGAACAGTGGAAAAACAAAGATGATGGTCCAGATGATATTATTGGTTAAATACCATGCTTTTTTGGCCGTCTCTTTGGATAGTTCTTCTTTATCTAATTGAACAAACATCGGGTATTATTATTTATTTAGTAAGGTTGAATAAATGAAAGTATAACTGTCTAAAATTATAAAATTAATGGATAATTGCCTTAAACGTTACAAATATAATTGTACTACCCTTGCACTGTTACTGTGTATATCAATGCTGTGTTCATCGATGCTGATTTATGCAAAAACTAAACCAATGTTTGCCGATAACCGCGAGTGGCTTTTTAAACGCGCCGCGAAACTCAATAACGGCATCAATATTTCGTGGCTTGAGCAAACCTGGAGCCGCAAAATTGTAAGCGATACAGGCGTGCAGCGCAGTGATTTTGTTTTGTTAAAAAAACTAGGTTTTAGTACTATAAGGCTGCCTGTGGCATTTACATATTTTGAGGATAAACAGATTGAGCTTAACGAAGTTTTTAAACGGATAGATAAAGTATTAAAATTGTGTAAAGAGTTTGGCTTTACCCTGATTGTGGATTATCATACGGGTAACTTAAAAAACGATAACTACTTAACAGAGACGCCTAAAATAATCGCGCTGTGGCAAAAAGTAGCACAATATTACATTGGAGAAAGTGCCGACCGGTTGTTTTTTGATATCTACAACGAGCCCACTGTTAACGACCAGATTTGGAAAGATGCCGCCTATAACATTGTTACCGGCATACGCCAGGTTGATAAAAAGCGCACCTTGCTGGTGGGGGCGTCAAACTATAACAGTGTTTACGAATTGAGCCGTTTTGAGAGGCTGGCCGATGAAAATATTATTTATGCTTTCCATTTTTATGAACCTTTTTTTTTCACGCATCAGGGAGCCGAATGGACAGGGAATGAAACCGCTACTACCGGGGTGGTTTTTCCTTATAGTGAGGAAAATTTTCCAAAGCTAAACCCCAAAGCCCGCAATACCTGGGGCGAAACCAAATATTACGAATACCGTAATGATGGCAACGAACAATCGCTGATGGATAAGCTAAGCAAATATGCCAAACAATGGAGCGATAAATACCATGTGCCGGTAGTTTGCAGCGAATTTGGCGTGTATAATAAGTATGCCGACCTGGATAGCCGCTGCCGTTATATTAAAGCGATGCGCAAAACTTTGACAACTTTACATATACCTGGCATTATGTGGGAGTACAATGCCGGCTTTTCGATATTTAACGGCAAACCATCGATACAAAACCTGCCGGATTGTATGAAAGATGCGATAGGTTATCGTAATTAAAATCAGTCTAAATGGGGTTATTCGGTTTTAATAATTAACTTTGCTGTATAATACCTTAATTATGAATTTTTTTGTAGAACAGCGCCGGGAAGTAATGCAGCATATCGAGAAATACATGCTCGAGAAGATGTTCGACTTTTTGAAACCTGTTGATGAGATATGGCAGCCGAGTGATTTTTTACCGGACTCGACCAAGCCTTCGTTTTTCTCGGATATTAAAGAACTGCAGCAAAATGCCGAAGGTATTAGCTATGATCTGCTGGCCGTATTGATCGGCGATACCATTACCGAAGAAGCGTTGCCGACTTACGAATCATGGCTGACCATGGTTGACGGCGTTACTAAAGGTGAAGAAGGAGGCTGGATGAAATGGACGCGCCACTGGACGTCAGAAGAAAACCGCCATGGCGACCTGCTGAATAAATACTTATACCTTACCGGCCGGGTGGATATGCGCGCAATGGAGGTATCTACCCAGTACTTAATTGCCGATGGCTTTGATATCGGCACCGGTACCGACCCTTACCGTAACTTTATTTATACCTCGTTCCAGGAGTTGGCTACCAATATAAGCCACCGCCGCGTGGCCAGTTTAGCTAAAAAAGATGGTGATGCATTGCTATCGAAAATGTGCGGCGTTATCGCCGCCGACGAAATGCGCCACGCACGTGCTTATAAACACTTCATCAGTAAAATATTTGAGGTTGATGCCAGCGAGGCCATGATAGCTTTTGAAGATATGATGCGCAAAAAGATTGTGATGCCCGCACATTTTTTACGCGAGGTTGGCTTAAAGATCGGTCAAACCTTCGGCCACTTTACCGATGCTGCCCAACGCCTGGGTGTTTATACCGCGGTTGACTATGTGGACATACTGAAAGACCTGATTGAAGAATGGCACATTGAAAGCATGGGCGAACTGAACGAGGCCGGAGAAAAGGCCCGCGACTATATTGTTAAACTACCTGATCGCCTGCTGCGTATTGCCGACCGGATGAAAAATCCGGGATTGGAATATAAGTTTAGCTGGATAAAAGCTTAATTAGTTCACCGGTTCATTGGTCATTGGTTCATTGGCCTTGACGTGTTCGTCACGCCGATAAAAAACTATGTCATCTCGAACGATAGTGAGAGAGCTTCTGCTTCATACTTGTTTGCGTCACACCAGCCTGTCGCAGAAGGTTTCTCGTCGCTGTGCTCTCTCGAAATGACAATTTTTATAATTGCGAATTACTCAAACTTTTTCAGATACTTCAGATTGATCAATTCCCCGTAAGGGATATCACTTGGTTTACCCAAACTAAACCAGGGCGAGGTGTATTTAAGTACCTGTATATTTTGCGCGGGCATAAAACTCTGGGCTAATAGAAAAACTTTTTGGTGCGCGGCATTCTCGGCGACGCTCATCACCACAAAACAATGCCCGGGCGAGCCGCCATGAATAAATATATCGCCGGCTTTCAAATCATCAACACTGCTCACTTTTTTCAATTCCTTATCCAACGAAAGTGTCCCCGCGTAAGCGAAAACCAGGTTCAAGTAATTGAGAAAAGTGGGATAACTGTAATCCTTTTTGGCTTTTAAGATCCATTTATCGTTATGATAGCGATAGCCATTGGCGTAGTGCACATAATCGCAATAAAAACCGCTTACAAAATGAAAGCCGATAGCATCGTATTGTTTTTGCGCGTACAGGTACTCGCCGCGCAAGCGCATTACGGCATCTGCACATTGCTGCAGATCTTCATGCCCAACACTCATATCGACCACGGCGGCGGTGTAGGGGTCCGTAGCGGCAATGGAGCCGTTGAAAGTCAACGTGTGCGTGCCCGCCGGTTTTAGCGGCAGGTTTTGCAGGTAAGCGCCGAAGCTGCCCGGCGCGCTGGCTTGCCGGGTATAACCCGATGGTGGCGAAAAACGCGTGGCAACGTTATCGGCACCGGGCAGCAACGATAACAGCAGGATGATTGCAATTAAGCTTTTCATATCGTTTTAGTTGGTTTAAAATTAAACCCTTTCGTCATTTCGACGAACAGCGGGTTGGCGTTCGTTGGGGTGAGGAGAGATCTTCTTCACCAAGTTATCTTCTGCCGGTCTGATCTAGAAGATTTCCCTTTACGCCGGGCTCATTTCCCACCATCGTTCGTCGAAATGACATTTCTATTAGTATTTAATCAATCAGTTCGGGGCGATATTCAAAGTGCATGGTATCAAAATGGTACCATTTGCCGCCCCAAATAAAGCCATGTTTCTCAAAAATATCTACAATGAGTTGCGGTATGCGGTTACGATATTTTACTATCGCGTCTTCGTTTTTGCAATGGCAGGTCCATTGCCAGTATTCGGAGTAGTCGGTATTCAGGTCGATGGTCATGCCAAAGCTGTGCATGCTGTGGCGGGTTGTGCCGGCAATAAAGCGCCAGTTAAAAGTGCCGCCGATGTTCATCAGGTATTTTTGCAGTTCGGGATGTTCATTCAGTTCGGCCGAAACGGCAAGCAGTTTTTTATCAACGCCGTTGATTGTGGTCACGCGTATTTTTTGCCCGACCAGTTTAGGGCACCAGGTAATATAGGTAATATTCTTACGCACGGACGTTTCGCTGCTGCCATACATTTTTAAAAAGAAAGGCTCGTTACGGATGCGGCCGGGATCGAAATACCGGGCAGGCGCATCATTAAGCTTGCCGGTTTGGTAGGGCTGGGTGAACATATCCTTTAAATCGGGCGAGTCGAGCAGTTGCTGCGGCGTTTTGTTTTTGATGCCATTGTCCCAAAGCATGGTTGTGCCATCCTTAAAAATGATGTGGTTGCTGGCAAAACCCGTAATAAAGTTAGGATAAGCATGCATCAATTTTTTGACCGATAGTGGTATGGTATCGTTTTTTTGTGCCTGGGCAGCAATAACGGCAAATAATAAAAAAGAAAGCAGAAATATCTTACGCATAATGTATTTAGAGATTACAATATACTCATTAAAAATTAATCTGATTTTTCTATGTAACGATTACAAAAATCAAACGTCTTAAAGGTATTCTCATCCCAAAGAGAACTTAAACTATTTATTTAGTTAAATAATGTTAAACAGGCCCGATAAATAAAATAATATTTCTACAATTGGGTATAATTGCTGAGCACCCACCTGCTTATTTATGAAAAAAACCTTACTACTCATGCTGGCCATACTTGCGGGTCTGCATGCTATTGCACAAGCGCCTAAAACCAGGGATGTTACCGGTTCCGTTGCGGACTCGGTGAAGAACCAGCCGCTGGGCTTTGTTACCGTTACCCTGCTGGATGCCAAAGCAAACACACAGCTTAAAAGCACTTTAACCAAAGATGATGGCACCTTTGCAATAGCTGCACCTATTTCGGGTGAGTACAAATTGGCCGTTGTTTTTATAGGCTATCGCAATAAGATAGTGACCATCGGCGCTGGTAATGATGTTGGTAAGATCAAACTGGCAGCGTCATCAAAACAACTGACCGAAGTATCCATCAACGAAGCGAAACCGATTATCAAACAGGAGGTTGATCGTATTGGTTACGATGTACAGGCCGACCCTGAGAATAAGGCCATGACCGTGCTGGATATGCTGCGCAAAGTGCCGATGGTATCGGTAGACGCCTCGGACAATATAAAATTAAAAGGCAGTGGCGATTTTAAGATACTGATTAACGGTAAGGAGTCGACATTGATCGCTAAAAACCCCTCGGATGTGTTTAAAGCCATGCCTGCCAGCAATATTGAGAAGATAGAAGTGATTACCACGCCGCCCGCCAAATACGATGCCGAAGGCCTGGCGGGAATCATCAACATCATCACTAAAAAAAATGCCGACAATGGTTACAACGGCAATATCAGCGTGCGATATAACAATGTTTGGGGGCCGGGAACCAACCTTAACTTTACGATTAAACAAGCTAAAATAGGCTTTGGCGGATATGTTGGCTATAATAGGCAAAACAGTAATACGATGACATCGGGCAATACCAACAATGTTTTCTCGCCCGCACTTGATCAGATGCAGGCTACAACCAATACGCGTAGCGGCGATAACCTGTACGGCAGCGGCGAACTAAGTTATGAGATCGACTCATTAAACCTGCTAACGGCATCATTCAGCCACTACCAGGGCACCAATAACAATAGTAACGACCTGTTTTCGACCGAATATAACGGCGCTAACATTCTCATTCAATCTTACCATTTAGGCAGCGATAACGCCGCCATATACAGCGGTTACGACTTTGGTTTGAACTACCAGTTAGGTTTTAAGCATAATAAAGATCAATTGCTGACGCTATCGTACAAATATAGCCCATCGTCAAATACACAAAACAACGATGCGGCATATTCGCAGGTTTATAGCCCTGGTATTGGGTTGTATAATTTCAGGCAGCACGATAAATCCGGTTCAAAAGATCAAACCATCCAATTGGATTATGTTCAGCCGTTTAAAGTATGGAGCATTGAGGCCGGTGCCAAGGCTATCCTGCGCAACAGTTATAGTAATTTTGAGAACCTGCAACAAGCAAGCGCCAACAGCGATTATGTGATCGACCCGAAACAAACCAACGACCTGGATTACAAACAGGATGTATACAGTGTATACAACTCGTACCAGGCCAAACTAACCAATTGGGTGTTTAAAGGTGGTTTGCGTATTGAGCATACTACTATCGATGCCAACTTTATTTCGGCAGCAGGCACTGTGCTCGACAGGAGCTACGATAACCTGGTACCATCAATATCCATGCAGCGCACGCTCACCAAAACCAGCAACCTAACCTTTGGTTTTACGCAGCGAATTAACCGCCCCGGTATATGGCAATTGAATCCTTATGTCGATAAATCGAACCCCAAGTTTGTTAACGTAGGTAACCCCGATCTGCAACCGGTAAATAACCACACGTTCGAGCTAAGCTATAGTAACTTTGCGCATGGCAATATTACTATCGCAACCAATTATGCATTTGCTAATAATACCATACAAAGCGTAACTAATTTTAACCCGGCCGATTCGGTAACTACCACAACCCGTCAGAATGTGGGCGCTAATAAGCGCCTGGGGCTTGATTTGAATGGTAATTATCCCATCACCAAAAAATGGAACATAAATGTTAACGCCGAATTGGTACATGTATGGCTATCGGGTTTTTATAATGGCAATTTTTACGATAATCGCGGTAACCAGGGCCACATATTTACTTACACCAGCTATAAGTTTAGCGATACCTTTAACATGGGCATGAACATCGGTTATGATAGCCGCTACGTGTTGCTGCAAGGTGTAGATAACGACTGGTTTGGATATTCGCTAAGCGCCACAAAAGATATATTGAAGAAAAAGGCCACTATATCATTTTATGTGAACAACCCGTTCGAGAAATACAAAAAGCTCGATTACTTTAGCAACGGGCCAAACTTTGTGCAAAGCAATTACGAAAACTTCCTATCGCGAGCTATGTCTGTTAGTTTTCAATATAAATTCGGTAAGCTAAACAGCCAGTTGAAAAAGAACCAGCGGGGTATTAATAATGATGATGTGAGTGGTGGCGGGCATTGATAAGCGTAGTAGCAGGTAATTAGTATTAAGTAGCAAGACTTTTTGCATTTCGTATTTGTAGGTGAGGACACCGACAACGGCGTGATCAACCGCTTGAAGTATCCCGCCCCGGATGTGCGGATAGCTTGTGAATAGCCAGCCTGGCTTTTACAATAATATTAAATGCTGTGTACAGGTTGCGGTAAAAAAGTGCTCTTTAAATATTCCTTCATCTTTTTACTGAAAGGCACTTCAATATACCGGTTAACAAGCGCAGCTGCAATTATAGAACACGCTATAGCAATGGTAGCGGTTACAAAGAATGAGCAGTGGAGTATCCCACCAAACAAAGGGTCTACGATATAAGCAATCACCTCGTGATGCGTTAAATAGAGTGCGAAGGAAATTTTACCAAGAAATAATATCGGCCTGGATGTTACAAAATTCAATTTGTTAGAAACAAACAGGATAAAAAAGCCAAAAAACAAAGTCAACATACAAGCATATTTAACCTGGCTGATTCGAAAAGCTATTTTGGTTAAATCGTACAAGCTTACCTGGGTTATATAACACAATCCCAGCAGTAAATAGTACCAGATTTTTTTAGGAACTCCATCATATATTTTGTAAAAAACAATACCTGCAAAAAACAGGGGAAAGAAAGTGGGAAGCCCGAAATAGAAGAAACTATCTACAATAACTGCATTGTGTTGAAAAGGATAAGTCGCCAATAATATAATAGTGAGGAGTGTACCAATTGGTACAATATGCTTTAACAGGTTTAATTTAAACAGAATCAGAATTAGTATGTAGAAGGTCATCTCGACAATCAGCGTCCAGTAAACAGGATCAAGATCGGGTTTGAAGAAATAATGCTGAAACATTGTGAGATCGAAAATGAATGTTCGGGTATGTATTGGTTGATGATCGTGAAATGCATAGACAGATACCAATATGAAGGTAATAACAACACAAAACCAATAAGTAGGATACAAGCGCGATACCCGGCTTATAACAAATTCGCGCCCTTTTGATACGCTGTTAATACTCAGGAAAATAACAAACCCGCTAATGATGAAAAAGAGATCAACACCGGTACTGCCCAAACCCACAAAAGGTAAATGGCCTTCAAAAAAATGAAAAATCATTACTAAACAAGCGGCTATGCCCCGCAGTCCATCTAATTCTTTGAACCTTTCTTTTTTCACGACCAATGATAGTTAAAAACGCCGTGAAATAAAAATCAGATTGTTGTTTCTGAAACGGAGCTCGTTCGGGAGATGGCAGGCATTGATTGGCTGGTTGTTAATGATAATATCAGCAGTGGTGATGGTTGCCCAAGCCTCCCGGCTTCAGCCTTTTATTTCTGCGCTCCAATCTGCTGTTCGAAGTCGGGAGACTTCGGATAGCGTGAGCAGGCCTCTGCACGCTCTTTCGACAAGCTCAGGATGACAGGCCCGGCGATAGGTTTAATACGATGTACTAACTACTCAGTACTAAATCACATATTCCTCCTGTACTGCCCGCCAACTTCGTAAAGTGCGTGCGATATCTGCCCCAGTGAGCAATATTTACAAACTTCCATCAACTGCTCAAAAATATTTTGCCCGGCTACGGCAGCATGTTGCAGTTGCTTCAATAATTCGGCCGAGTGCTGCTCGTTACGTTGCTTGAATGCTTGCAGGGCGCTTATCTGGTATTGCTTTTCATCTTCGGTTGCTCGGATAACTTCGGCAGGGATAATGGTGGGTGAACCGTTTTTGTTGAGGAAAGTATTTACGCCAACTATCGGATATTCGCCGGTATGTTTAAGGGTTTCGTAGTAAAGTGATTCCTCCTGTATCTTGCCGCGTTGATACATGGTCTCCATAGCGCCCAGTACGCCGCCACGATCATTGATGCGTTTAAATTCGGTGAGTACGGCTTGCTCGACAAGGTCGGTTAGTTCTTCGATAATGAACGAGCCTTGTATCGGGTTCTCGTTCTTAGCCAGGCCCAGTTCGCGGTTAATAATCAGTTGTATGGCCATGGCTCTGCGAACTGATTCTTCGGTAGGGGTGGTGATGGCTTCATCGTAAGCGTTGGTGTGCAGGCTGTTGCAGTTATCGTAAATGGCATAAAGCGCCTGCAACGTGGTGCGGATATCGTTAAAGTCGATCTCCTGCGCGTGCAGCGAGCGGCCGCTGGTTTGGATATGATATTTCAGTTTTTGTGAACGGTCATTACCCTTATATTTATTTTTGATGGCTTTGGCCCAGATGCGGCGCGCTACCCGGCCGATAACCGAATATTCGGGGTCGATGCCGTTGCTGAAGAAAAATGACAGGTTAGGTGCAAAATCATCGATATGCATACCGCGGCTCAGGTAGTACTCCACATAAGTAAAGCCGTTGGATAGGGTAAAGGCTAATTGAGTGATAGGATTGGCGCCCGCCTCGGCAATGTGGTAACCGGAGATAGATACCGAGTAAAAATTACGAACCTGCTGATCGATAAAATACTGCTGGATATCGCCCATCATGCGCAAGGCAAACTCGGTGGAGAAGATACATGTGTTTTGTGCCTGATCCTCTTTCAAAATATCAGCTTGTACCGTACCGCGAACGGTGGATATGGCCTTTGCCTTGATCTTCTGGTAAATATCGGCAGGCAAAACCTGGTCGCCGGTTAGGCCCAGAAGTAGTAAACCGAGGCCACTGTTGCCTTCGGGTAAAGCCCCCTCTAAATCTCCCCCGGCAGGGGAGACTTTATCTTGTAGTTTTAAAGCTCTCCCTTCTGGGGAGGGTTTGGGTGGGGCTGATTGATATTTTGGTCGCGCTATTTTCTGGTCATCGTACAACTTTTTAAACTTAGCTTCAACCAGGTGTTCGAGCTTATTCTCTTTAATATATTTTTCACATTGCTGATCAATAGCCGCATTCATAAAAAATCCAAGCAGCATAGGCGCGGGGCCATTGATGGTCATGGATACGGAGGTAGCCGGATGGCACAGATCAAAACCCGAGTACAGTTTTTTGGCATCATCCAGCGTGGCGATGCTTACGCCGGAGTTGCCTATCTTACCATAAATATCCGGGCGAACATGCGGGTCTTCGCCATACAGCGTTACTGAATCAAAAGCGGTTGACAAGCGGTGAGCCGGCTGACCAAGCGATACATAATGAAAACGTTTGTTGGTACGCTCGGGGCCACCCTCGCCGGCAAACATGCGGGTAGGGTCTTCGCCTTCGCGCTTTAGCGGGAACACGCCTGCCGCGTATGGGAACTCGCCCGGTACATTTTCGGTAAGCAGCCAGCGCAGGATATCGCCCCATGCCTCGTATTTCGGCAGGCTTATTTTAGGGACTTTTAATTGAGATAGTGAGGTATAATACAATTCCTGTTTGATCTCTTTATCCCGCACCTTAAAAATAAAATGTTCGGCTTTATATTTTTCAACGGTTTGCGGCCATTCGCGCAGCAAGCGGCGGCATTCGACATCAAGGGATTCTTCGAGATGCTTATAAATATCCTGTAAAGCCCCCTCTAAGTCTCCCCCGGTAGGGGAGACTTGCCCTTTTAAAGCCTTCCCTTCCGGGGAGGGGTTGGGAGAGGCTGATAGTTCAATCGCCCCCTTTACCTGGTACATCTGCTGTGCTATCTTACATTGCTGGTTCACCCAATCATCATAAACCTGGCTGCTCTCGGCTATCTCGGCCAGGTAGCGGGTACGGTCGGGGGGGATAATGTAAGATTTTTCCGCCTCTTCGGTTAATGTATGATGAACGCTAAAATCAACGCCGGTTTTAGCCTTAATGGTTTTGATCAGCGCGGCAAAAAGGCTGTTCATGCCCGGATCGTTAAACTGAGAGGCCATCGTACCGAAAACCGGCAGATCCGTATCTTTCGCGTCAAATAACTGGTGGTTACGGCGGTATTGTTTTTTTACATCGCGCAGGGCATCTAAAGCGCCGCGTTTATCAAATTTGTTAAGCACTACAATGTCGGCAAAGTCGAGCATGTCGATCTTTTCCAACTGCGTGGCTGCGCCGAATTCGGGCGTCATTACGTATAAGGAAAGATCGCAATAATCGGTGATCATAGTGTCCGACTGCCCGATGCCTGATGTTTCAACGATGATCAGGTCATATCCCGCAGCCTTGCAGATATCTATCGACTCCTGCACATATTTGGATAGTGCCAGGTTAGCCTGCCGGGTTGCCAGCGAGCGCATATACACCCGTGGGTTGTTGATGGAGTTCATGCGGATACGGTCGCCCAACAACGCCCCGCCGGTCTTACGTTTGGATGGATCGACAGAGATAATGGCCAGTGTTTTATCCGTCTCCATCAGGTAACGGCGCACCAGTTCATCCACTAATGAGGATTTACCCGCGCCCCCCGTACCGGTAATACCTAAAACCGGGATATGGCTGTTTTGGCTAAGTTTTTCAACATTGGTCAAAAAGTCGGACGCATTGCCGGGATAATTCTCTACCACGCTGATAGCTGTGGCAATAGCTTTATTATCCTTTTCGGGCAGGTGCTTTAATTCGCCGTTAAGGTGCTGGGTAATGGGGCGGTCGCATTGTTGCAGCATGTCGTTGATCATGCCCTGCAAACCCATTTTGCGGCCATCATCGGGCGAGTAAATACGCGCGATACCATAAGCCATCAGCTCTTTAATTTCATCGGGCAGGATAACACCACCACCACCGCCAAATATTTTGATATGCCCTGCGCCACGCTCTTTCAGCAAATCGTACATATACTTAAAATACTCGATGTGCCCACCCTGGTAGGATGTTAGGGCGATACCCTGCACATCTTCCTGTATAGCGCAGTTCACCACCTCGTCAACCGATCGGTTGTGGCCCAGGTGGATAACTTCGGCACCGCTTGCCTGTAAAATACGGCGCATAATGTTGATAGTAGCGTCGTGGCCGTCGAATAAGGAAGTTGCGGTAACAAAACGAATTTTATTTTGCGGTATATATACTGTGGCAGTATCCATGCGGTGTAATTGGTTGGTAACGCAAAATTAATCAAAAATTTTGAAGCGAGAAGCAGGAAGCAAGAGGCAGGAAGCAGACATAAAAAATCAAAAACAGGGAAACAGGAACCCGGATATTGCAGATTTGCAATCTTGATTCTTGAGTCTTGGTTCTTGATTCTATAAAAAAGGGAAGAGTTTTGGGTAACTCCTCCCTTTTTGGTATACATCAATAGATTCAGCATCACTGCTGTAAATCTTTAACTAAATTATCTGTGGCTTTTATCGCTGTTCATGTTGTTGCTGTTGCTGCCACTGCGCGATGCCCTGCCACCTTTGGCTGCAGTTTCGCGTAGTTTTTTGTCGTCCATGTTAGCAAAATTTCCCTTTGAACTGTTGCTCGAGTTTCCGGTCGAATTTTTTGTAGTTGCCATGACTTTTTAATTTAGTGTTTAATAATTTATATGAATTACTTTAACTACCGAGAAAATTGTGCCAATCGCGGATGGCCGCTGGATTAAAAAAAATGTAATTTTTATTACGCTGATAATCTGTTTATTGGGATTTTGATAATTTGAGGTGAGATTTTTTGGTATGTTAGTTTTTGCGGACAGTGTTCGTAAAAAATTACACTATAGTTAATTATATGTGAATTGAGTGATAGAACAGCAAATACGGCATCCCCAAATCATTTCATATCTTTGCGCCAATGCAAAACGAGGTAACGGCTGTGGCCGAGGGATTTAAGAATTATAACAATTATGGCGCCTGGCTGCGTAAAAAATATAACGGCCAACGTGTGTTTAAGGTAATTGTAGATGGCGGCTTTACCTGCCCCAACCGCGATGGCAGCAAAGGCTTTGGCGGGTGCACCTATTGCAATGTGGATTCGTTTACACCTACCGTATCGCGCGAAACACCCAACCTGCGCGAGCAGGTAATTAAAGGCATGGAGCGTGCCCGTAACGGTAACAAGGCCGATAAATTCATCATCTATTTTCAGCCCAATACCAATACTTACGCGCCAGCGCATTATTTAAAGATGCTGTATGATGAGGCATTGAGCATCGACCCGGAAAATATCGTTGGCCTTTCGGTAGGTACGCGCCCCGATTGTATCGATGCTGAAAAAATTGCCCTGCTGGAAAGTTATACCGACCGTTTTGATGTTGATTTGGAGATGGGTATGGAATCTATCTATGATGAAACCCTCGGCCAACTTAACAGAGGGTGTACACATGGAGAACTCATTAACGCTTTAGAGTTGGTTAAGAATTCCAAACTCGATATTTGTGTGCATACCATCTTCGGCTTCCCCTGGGAAAGTAAGGAAATGATGCTGGCGTATGCCGACGAGATCAACCGCTTTGAGCAGATCAAATTTGTTAAATTTCATCACCTGCATATCGTCGAAGGTTCAATCATGGGCGTAAAATATAAGCGCGAACCGTTCAAGCTTTTCAGTCTGTCCGAGTATGCCGACTTTTTATGCGAGCTGTTGCCCCGCGTCCGGCCGGATATCGTTATCCAGCGTTTGTTCGGCCTGTCTGATCGTGAGTTGCTCATCGCCCCAAACTGGCAACTCAAAAAATCGGAGATCCAACATTTTATTGACGAAACTATCCGCAAACGCGGCATAGTACAGGGCTCGGCGTACGCAAGTCCCCTCTAAACGGTGCAACCCTCATGAACACCGAACAAAAACAATAAAGGCGTTCATAATCTCCCCCAGTAAGGGGAGACTTCGGCTGTGGCGCTTCAAAGCCCTCCCTACCGAGGAGGGTTGGGAGGGGCCGTTTTGGTATCCGCTTTGCAACTGTAGGTTCAAATAATTTGATCATCTTACCCGAAAATTATTAGGATTTGTCACAAAAAACGCTGCCGAATTATATACCAGCCTTAACAGGCGTACGTGCACTCGCTGCCTACCTGGTATTTGTTTCACATTTTTATTATGTGTTTGGGGAAAGCATTCCTCAAAGTGTGCAAAAATTTTTCCGTGAGTTCCACATCGGCGTAACCATTTTCTTTGTTTTATCGGGCTTTTTAATTGCTTTCAGATATTTTGATAATTTTTCTTTAAATAAAGACTGGTTTAAACAATACCTCAAAAACCGGGTAGCGCGCATTTACCCCATGTATTTCCTGCTCACCATCTGTGCTTTTGTGGTGGCCTATTTTACGCACGATAACGCGGTTACTGCCGGCACAGAACATCCGGTAGGTGTTTTTTTAATGAACATCACCTTTGTGCGCGGCTTTTTTAACGATTTTAAGTTCAGCGGTATAGCGCAGGGCTGGTCGCTTACGGTTGAGGAGTGCTTTTACTTTTCGGCTCCGCTAATGTTTTTTGCCGCCCGCAAATGGGGCAGGTTCTATCTGCAACCCGTTTTGATCACCGGCTTTGGCTTTATTTTGGTATTAATATTCAGGAATGTGAACTGGTATGGCTTTTTCGGCAATTTTACCTTTATGATGCTGAATACCTTCCTGGGACGTTGTTTCGAGTTTTTTGCCGGTATTATGCTGGCGCTGTTTATTAAAAGGAAGGGTTTTGACAGAGGTAACCGGATCCCGTTTACCTATATCGGTTTTTTCCTGGTGTTCTTTTGTATCTGGATCATGTCGGTAATACCGGTATTGCCCGGCGATACCTTCGGGCAGCAAAACCCGCTGGGCATCATCACCAATAACTATTTGCTGGCTATAGCCATTACCTTGTTTTTTTATGGCTTGCTTACCGAAAGCAGCGTGTTAAAAAAGGTGCTGGCCAATAAGTTTGTGGAGTTGCTGGGTAAAAGTTCGTACATTTTTTACCTTATCCACCTGGGTTTTATGTACAATATGCTGCATGGCGGGTTGAACAGGCTTAACGAATGGGTTTTTAGCTTGTACGATAAGTGGGGTGTAGACTGGATTTCACCTTTCCAAAGTGACCAGGTGAACCTGATACTGAACTTTATTTTCCTGAACACGATATCGATACTGTTATTTAAAAATATTGAAGAACCTTTAAACCACTATATACGCCGGTCGGATTTTCTGATCAAGAGCAAAAGTCGCCCGGCCGAAATAGTTAATTAATTTAAACGAACATGGGAGTAGCTATAAAAACTTTGAGCCATTTTGTGCCCGATACAAGCCTGACCAATGATATGCTGGCCGAGCGCCTGGGTATTGAAAGCGAATGGATAGCCGAGAAAACCGGCATCATGGCAAGACGCATTTTTCACGATGGAGCTACTTCGGACATGATCGTTAATGCGGCACAGGTTTGCCTCGATAAAGCAGGCATGAAGCCAACCGATGTGGAATGCATCATCGTAGCTACCATGACGGCCGATTTTCTTTGTCCATCAACCGCAGCCGTAGTTCACCATAAATTGGGCGCCACCAATGCCTGGGGCTTTGACGCCATGGCAGCCTGCAGCGGTTTTTTATATGGTTTACAGATAGCTACCGCGGTGCTCAACTCGCGCCAGCATAAAAATGTGCTGCTTTGCGCTGCCGATAAAATGACGAGTATCATCGACCCGATGGATAAAAAAACCTCGCTTATTTTCGGCGATGGCGCAGGCGTAGTGCTGCTGGAGTATGTAGATGACGAGCACAACGAAGTGATAGATACGGTTTGCAAACTAAACAGCGCCGATTTGATGAGCGTAAGCGCGCTGGATGGCGGCAGCAAAAACCCCATCACACCCGATACCCTGACACGTTGCGATCAGTTTATGAAATTTACTTCGCGCGGGATATTCAGCGGTGGCGTAGCCTTTTTTAAAGAAGCGATACTGGAGGTGATGGAGCGTAATAATATGACGTTTGATGATATCGACTACATCGTTCCGCACCAGGCCAATAAGCGTATGCTGGAGAAGCTGGCCGAAGAACTGGATCTACCCATCAGCAAGTTCATTATCAATATCGAGCATATTGGCAATACTAATTCGGGTTCGGTGCCTATCGCCTTGTCTGAGGCATTTACCGACGGGCGCATCCAGCCCGGCATGAAGATCATCGTTGCCGGCGTAGGCGCGGGCTTTACTTACGGAGCATCAATACTTTCAATAAAAAACAACAAATAAGATGTACTTTTTAACCGGAGCATCAAAAGGCATTGGCCATTACATACTCGAAAAACTGGTTGCAACAACCGATGAGAAGATCATCGCGCTGTATAACAGTACTTTGCCCGACTTTAAGCACCCTAACGTGGAGTGGTGCAAGGTAGATCTATCGCACTTTGGCGAGATCGAAGCGCTGATCAACAGCAAGGCTGATGAGTTGACCAATATCAAGTTCATTAATTGCGCGGGTATCAACCATAACGCCATGACGCACAAATTCCCCGAGGAGCAATGGATGAACCTGCTGCAGGTTAATTTGACCGCTACCTTTTACATCTGCAAACTATTGTTACCCTACATGCGCCAACAGGAATATGGCAAGATAGTTTTCGTATCGTCGGTAGTGGCACAAACGGGTGTGGTAGGCTCATCAGCTTATGCGGCAACCAAAGCCGGTTTGTGGGGATTGATGAAAACCATTGTGCAGGAAAATGCCAGCAAAGGTATCAGCTGCAATACGCTTAACCTGGGCTACTTCAATATCGGAATTATCCGCGAGGTTCCAGAAAAAATGTTGGAAGAGATTAAAACCCGTATACCAAATAAAACATTGGGTAACCCGGAGGATATTTTTAAAACGATACAATTGCTGATGGATGTGGAATACATCAACGGTAGCTGTATCGACATTAATGGTGGATTGTATTTGAACTAAGAAAATATCATGTCTGAAAAAGTAAAACCCAAGTTTTTCCCGGCTTTAACCGGAGTACGTGCTTTAGCAGCCATTATGGTATTTACTACCCACGCGGGCTATATCATGACGGTGAGCCTCGGCCCCGGTGTACAGCGTTATTTTAACGAACTGAGCATAGGTTTGCCTATGTTTTTTGTACTTACGGGCTTTTTAATCACGCTGCGCTACTACGATAATTTTGAATACACCCTAGCCTGGACAAAAAAATACATGATAAGCCGTGCGGCAAGGCTTTATCCAATGTACTTTTTATTTACCACGGCGGCATTTATCTACTACTACTTTAACCGTGGCCAGGCCCTCATCGGCGACCCTAACCATCCCTGGTTCACCATGTTTTTAAATTACACGTTTTTACGGGGTTTTTTTGATGATCTGAAGTTTACCGGGGTAGGCCAGGGCTGGTCGATTACTGTAGATGTGGTGTTTTACCTGATCACGCCATTTGTGTTTTATCTTATCAAAAAGAAAGGCATCTTCTTTTTGCAGCTGGCATTCTTTATACCTTTTGGCTATTTGCTGGTATTCATATTTAAAGGTTATGGGCACGATCTGTACGGCTTTTTTAACAAGTTTACCTTTATGCTGTACTATACCTTTTTCGGGCGTTGTATCGAAATTTGGATAGGTATTGTACTGGCATTGAATTATAGCAAGGTCAAAATTAAAGCGGGTAGCAAAAAGCTAACCTATACAGGCTTTATCCTGATGTTTGTATGTGTGTATTTCTTTACATTGATCCCCCTTGCACCCGATCAGAAATTTGGTATTACCACCTACACGGGGATGATATTGGATACTATTTTGCTTTCGCCGGCTATCGGAATATTCTTTTTAGGCTTGATACGCGAAGAAACCCGGATGCAAAAAATATTGTCGACTAAATTTGTACAATTACTCAGCAATGCTTCGTTTTTGTTTTATTTGATACACCTGGGTTTTATCAATAACCTGTTGCACGAAGGCATTAACGCGGCTAACGACTGGGTTTTCGCGTTTTATGATAAACATGGACTGGATTGGCATTCGCCTTTTGAGTACGACCAGCTGAACATTTTTTTAGTTTTTATAGGATTATACGGCATATCTGTATTTTTATACAAGTTTATGGAGGAGCCGCTTAATAAAAAGATACGTAACTACCTGTTTTTGAAGATAAACAGGCCGTTACCAACTGTTAGCGAACCGGCTCTGGCCGTTGTAGAAAAGGATTAAGTGCGGAGTTTTTTGATATCGACCAGAAAATGAATTTG
>Ga0157373_10000047_pt1 | contig 110376 bp, 103 predicted proteins | sample C65metaG_FD_113460 | JGI IMG/M metagenome (GOLD analysis project Ga0157373, IMG submission 113460) | Corn rhizosphere microbial communities from Kellogg Biological Station, Michigan, USA - C6-5 metaG | ecosystem: Host-associated > Plants > Roots > Rhizosphere > Soil | place: USA: Michigan...
AATTAAAAAAAAAAAAAAAAAAAAAAAGAAAAAAACTAACAAACAAAATCATCATCTATCAAATCAAAATAATCAACAAGAAAATCATGAAATTAAAATTCTTTCTGTTCGCGTTATTGGGGGTAATCGCAACAGCACAAGCTCAGAATACAGGAAGTATTTCTGGAAAAATTACCGAAAAGTCAAACAGTGCACCAATTTCTTATGCAACTGTTTCAATTAAAGAAAATGGAAAAATTGTTTCTGGTGTGAATACAGATTACAATGGGGACTTTTCATTTAAAAACATTGCTTTGAAAAGCTATACAATCGAAATTCAATACATCGGATTTAGAAAATATATTGGATCTGTTATTTTAAGCGAAAACAAAAAAGCTGCGACTGTAAATGTTTCTCTTGAAGAAGAGGCAACACAGCTTAAAGGCGTTAATATTGTTGCTGAACGTTCTACAATCGAACAAAAAATCGATAGAAAAGTGGTTAATGTTGGTAAAGATTTAACAACAGCAGGAGCTTCTGCTTCTGACATTATGAATAATATTCCTTCTGTGAATGTTGATCAGGATGGAAAACTTTCGCTTCGCGGAAATGATAATGTTCGTGTATTAATTGACGGACGTCCTTCTAATATTGATCCTGCTCAGTTATTAAAGCAAATTCCGTCAACTTCTATCAAAAAAATTGAGTTGATTACCAATCCAAGTGCAAAATACAATCCAGAGGGAATGTCTGGAATTATCAATATTATTTTGCACAAAAATGCCAATACTGGTTTTAACGGAAGTTACAGCGGCGGAATCACTTTTGGACAAACTGCAAAATACAATCAGTCTTTAGATTTGAACTATAAAACAGGAAAGGTAAATTTCTTTGGTAATGTGGGACAAAATTTTGGAACGTATTATAATGATGGATTAATTAGAAGATTTGATCAAGATATTGTTCAAAAAATTGACGTAATCAATGATAATGATTCTTATTTATACAAAATAGGAATGGATTATTTAATTGATGATCATAACACATTGTCTATTTACACTAACCAAAATAAAAATACAGGAAAAGGTTTTGTAGATACTGACATTGATTATAACAATGTAACGAATTCAGACATTTCGAATATTTTTCAAAAATCGAGATATTGGGGACCAGACCAAGTTGGGACTTACAATTTAGCATACAAACATATCTTTAAAAAAGAAGGACATACTTTAGATTTTGAAGCAAATTACAGCGATAATAAAGAAACTCAAAATGCTTCTTTTGATACTCAAACAACTAATACTGACAATACAAGTTCAAATGTTGTGTATAATGATTTCTTGAAAGGAACTCGTAAACTAAGCACTGTAAATATTGACTATGTTAATCCGTTAAACGAAAAAACAACTCTTGAAGCTGGAGCAGAAGCAAGAATTACAAGAACTGGGAATGATTATATTACGGGCAATCCTCTGCTTCCTGTAGAAGCTCAGACTTCTAATTATACTTATGATACTGATATTTATTCTGCTTATGTAACGTTTGGTCAGAAATTTAAAAAATTAAGCTATCAGGTAGGTGCTCGTTTTGAGAGTTATAAAGTTGAAACTAACTTAAATCATGGCAAGGATAAATTTGATGACGATTACATTACATTGTATCCTTCTGCATATTTAACTTATAATTTAAACGAAAAGAATACTTTACAATTCAGCTACAGCCGTCGTGTTGACCGTCCAAGTTTAGAACAGACAAAACCAATTCGAGAGTTTGCTACTCCATTAGTTACTTCATTAGGAAACCCTGAATTAAGACCTCAGTTTACAAATTCTGTAGAAGTAAATTATACTAAAACATTCGAAAAAGGAAGTTTTACTGCTGGTGTTTTTGTGAGAAGCATTAATGACCAGATCAGCAGAATTTTATATCCAGATCCTGCAGACGCAAGTAAAGAAAAGCAAATTATGTCTTATACAAACTTTGATCATAATACGTCTTATGGATTTGAAGCTTCTTTCAATTATAAAATTACAAAATGGTGGGACATTCAACCATCGATTGATTTTTCTAGCATTAATCAAGAAGGAATTGTTTATAAATACGTAGCAGGCGGCCAAAGTGAGCCAGAGCAGAAAACGGTTACTGTTGCCGCTTTTAATGGGCGTATGAATTCAAATTTTAAAGTAAACAAACGTTTAAGCTTTTTACTATTTGGTTTTTACAGAGGTGCCGTTGATGGATTGCAAAACAACAGCCACGAAATGTATAAAATGGATATTGGATCACGTTACACTTTGTTAGACAACAAAATGAATATTAGTGTACGTTTTAATGACGTTTTCAACACCATGAAATATGCTTTTGATACTATGTCTCCTTATCCGCAGGCAGGTCAGTTTAAATGGGAAAGCCAAACTGTTTATGTAGGTTTGACATACAACTTTGGAGGTGCTAAAATCAAAAACCTTCAACGTAAACAAAGAGAAGACAATACTAATAAAGATGGAGGCGGAATGTTCTAACAGCCCTTCCAAAAAAGATTTTTTAAATAATTTTTGAATAATTTTTTGTAGAGAAAAAGTCTGGAGATGCCACTCCAGACTTTTTTTGTTTATTAAAATACTATAAAAAGTTACGAAGTTCCTTTATCTCTTCAGGGTTTGCGATCTCAGAATTATCTGTTATTGCTGATGAATGATAAAAAGTGATGTCTAGTTTTTCTTGTAATAATTTTATATTTGAAGATCTTAAGCCGCCGCCAGGCATGATTTCTATTCTATCTCCAGCAAGTTTTTGAAGTTTCTCTAAAGTCCAGATTCCTTCTGTAACATTTATGCCCTGACCAGAAGTTAAGATTGTTTTGAAACCGCAGTCGATCACATCTTCAAGTGATTTCTCTACATCTTTTACAACATCAAAAGCACGGTGAAATGTACAAGAAAGCGGATGTGCCAAATGCACTAATTCTTTATTTTGTTTTTTATTTACTTTTCCGTTTTCTTTCAAAATTCCGAAAACAAAACCATCAACTCCCAGTTTTTTAAATTGTTTTATATCTTGTTTCATTTCTATAAGTTCATCATCAGAATAAACAAAATTGCCGCCTCGAGGTCTAATAATTACATGCATTTTAATATTTAAGCTCTCACGGACTTTTACCACCAATATAGAATTTGGCGTTGTTCCTCCAAGTTTCATGTTTTCACACAGTTCAATTCTGTCCGCGCCATTTTCTTGAGCAATTAGTGCAGATTCGTAATTAAAACAAGCTATTTCGAGTTGATTTTTTTTCATTAAATATTACATTTATTAAAATAGTTTGTCATTGCGAGGAACGAAGCAACCCCACGAAAATTGGCACGTTTACAGGTGCAAAAAACTAAATGCGGTTGCTTCGTTCCTCGCAATGACTCCAAACAAAATTATAAAAAAAACCTGCTCCAAAAAGAGCAGGTTTTAAATATAATGTAAGATGAATTAAATTACCACTTAATAATAGCACTTGCCCAAGTAAATCCACTTCCGAAAGCCGCTAAAACTACAGTATCTCCAGATTTGATTTTACCTTCTTCCCAAGCTTCTGTCAAAGCAATAGGAATAGAGGCTGCTGTTGTATTTCCGTATTTTTGAATGTTATTATGAACTTGATCATCAGTCAATTTGAATTTGTTTTGAATGAATTGTGAAATTCTCAAATTCGCCTGATGTGGAATCAACATATCAATATCTGAAACCTGAAGACCATTTGCTTCTAATCCTTCATTGATTACTTCTGCAAAACGAACAACTGCATTTTTGAATACAAACTGGCCGTTCATATAAGGATAATAACTTTCGTCGTTTGGATCATTATCAGCCAAAATATCCGTTACCCAGCGTGCGCCCATTCCGGGAGCCTGCAAAGCCAATTCTTCGGCATGCTGTCCTTCAGAATGCAAATGAGTAGAAAGAATTCCTTTTGTCAAATCTTCTTCACGGCTTAAAACTGCTGCTCCTGCTCCATCTCCAAAAATCACCGAAACACCACGTCCGCGAGTTGTCATATCTAATCCTGTTGAATGAACCTCTGAACCAATAACTAAAATGTTTTTATACATTCCAGTTTTAATATATTGATCTGCAACAGAAATTGCATAAACAAAACCAGAACATTGATTTCTAACATCTAAAGCTCCAACAGTTCTTAAACCTAAATCTCTTTGCACCAAAACTCCTGGTCCTGGAAAATAATAATCTGGACTTAGTGTAGCAAAAACTACAAAATCAATATCTTCTTTGGCAACGCCAGAACGCTCGATTGCAATTTTAGCTGCTTTAACTCCCATCGAAGTTGTGGTGTCTTCTCCACGAATAATGTGCCTTCTTTCCTGAATTCCTGTTCTTTCCTGAATCCATTCATCATTGGTATCCATTATCTTAGACAAATCATCGTTAGTCACCACATTTGAAGGAACATAGTATCCTAAGCCTGCTATTTTTGAATGATACATATTGTATTGTTATTTGTTTGAAAATTTAGAATGCAAATTTACGTATACTTTAAAATATAAGAGTACAAATTACTCTTTTTTTCGTTATTAGCAATTTTATATACTTTAATTATAAGACTGCTTAAATACAATTACTTCTCAAAAAGATAAGCTTTAGACTGAATTTTTGAATAAAATGAAAAATACTATACAAAATGTAACAGGATATAAATATCTTAGACAAACATTTTGAATACTATTTTTAAACCCATAAAATTCAAATTATGAAATTAAAGGTTACTTTGTTCTTACTTTTCAGCTTTGGTTTTTCCTCTTTTGCCCAAGAGAATTTAACCTACCAAAAGCCTTCTAAATCTATTTTAGATCTAGCCGATTATCAAAGAGCTCCAACAGTATCTATGGATACCAAAAAAGAAAACATGCTCTTGATGTATCGAAACACTTATAAAACACTTGATGATTTAAATCAGGAAGAGGTTCGTTTAGCCGGTTTAAGAATTAATCCTATTACTAATATTTCGAGTACTGTAACTTATCTCAACAATCTTAAGCTGCGAAAAGTAAGCGGTAAAGAGGAAGTTCAGGTTGCAGGTCTTCCAGAAAATCCGAAAATTACAAATATACTTTGGTCGCCAAATGACAAAAAGATTTTATTCTCTCACACTGCAAATTCTGGTGTAGAACTTTGGGTTTTAGACGTTGCTTCGGCGCAAGCCAAAAAACTTACAGCAGCAACTGTAAATGCAAATCTTGGAAATCCTTTCAGCTGGTTTTCAGACAATGAAACGATTTTGGTAAAAATGCTTCCTAAAAACAGACCTGCTCTTTTAGATTCTAAAAAAGATTTACCAACAGGACCAATAGTTTCCACTACTTCTGGAGAAAAATCTCAAAACAGAACGTATCCTGATATGTTGAAAAACAAAAATGATGAAGCTAATTTTGAAAACAGTATTACATCTGAATTGTATAAGGTGAAATTAAACGGAGAAGCTGTCTTGTTTAAAGAGGCTGCCATGTTTGCGGGAGAGAGAATTTCGCCAGATGGTAACTACATTATGCTGACTACAATTCAGAAACCATTTTCTTATGTTGTGCCTTTAAACAGATTTCCCTCGACAACTACTGTTTATGATATAAATGGAAAAGAGATTAAAGTCGTTAACGAAGTTCCTTTAAACGAAATTATGCCAAAAGGTTTTATGGCCGTTAGAAAAGGTAAAAGAGAAATGGCTTGGAGAAATGATAAACCATCGACTTTAATGTATGTAACGGCTTTAGACCAAGGAGATCCTGCCAACAAAGTTGAATTTAGAGATGAAGTTTTTCTTTGGGATGCGCCTTTCGAAAAACAACCTTCTTCACTAGTAAAAACACCACAGCGTTTTAATGATATTACTTGGGGGAATGATAATCTTGCTGTTGTTTCTGATGAATGGTATGATACTAGAAACACGAAAACTTATTTAATAAATCCATCAAATCCAAGTCAGCAGCCAAAAGTAATTACAGATCGAAATTCACAAGATGTATATTCAGATCCAGGTGTTTTTGAAACTAGAAAAAATGAATACAATAAATATGTTCTGGCACTTGAAAAAGATAATCTTTACAGAATTGGAGAAGGATATACAAAAGAAGGACAATTCCCTTTTATAGACGAATTTAGCACAAAGACATTACAAAAAAAGCGTATCTACACGTCGACTTACAAAGATAAAAAAGAGGAGATTTTAGAAATTGAAGATTATAAAACTGGAAAAGTTTTAGTTCAAATTCAATCAAAAACTGAATATCCAAACTATTATTTTAGAAATATTAAAAAACAGAATAGTTTAACCCCAATTACTGCTTTTAAAAATCCGTTTGAAAGCATTAAAAATGTTAGTAAGGAAGTAATAAAATACAAACGTAAAGACGGATTGGAACTTTCTGGAACTTTATATCTTCCTGCTGGTTATGATAAAACCAAAAAGGAAAAACTTCCATTATTAATTTGGGCTTATCCGGCTGAATATAAAGACCGAAACAGTGCTTCGCAGTCTACTCAAAATTCAAATGAATTTACATTCCCGTATTATGGATCGTTTGTTTATTGGGTAACAAAAGGATATGTTGTTTTAGATGATGCGGCTTTTCCTATTATTGGAGAAGGAAATACAGAACCAAATGATAATTTTATTTCGCAATTAGTAGATAATGCCGCGGCCGCAATTGATGCAGTTGATGCTTTAGGTTATATAAATCGTAAAAAAGTTGCTGTGGGCGGACATTCGTATGGTGCCTTTATGACTGCAAATTTATTAACTCATTCTAATTTATTTGCATGCGGAATTGCAAGAAGCGGTGCTTACAACAGAACATTGACTCCATTTGGTTTTCAAAGTGAACAGCGTAATTATTGGGAAGTACCTGAAGTTTACAATACAATGTCTCCTTTTATGAATGCAGAAAAAATGAAAACTCCAATTTTATTGGTTCATGGTGAAGCCGACAATAATCCAGGAACATTTACATTGCAGACGGAACGTTATTTTCAAGCTTTAAAAGGCTTGGGAGCGCCAGCAAGAATGGTTATTCTGCCAAAAGAATCACATAGTTATGTTGCAAAAGAAAATATTTTGCACCTGCTTTGGGAACAAGATCAGTTTTTAGAAAAATATTTAAAGAATTAATGCCTTCTTAATTCCAAAAAATAAGCCCGACAGGTTTTAAAAAAACTGTCGGGTTTAATCTAAATTATTTTCTATTAAAAACATTCCGTAGGAATGTCTGATTGGTAGAACCGATTGAATCGAAAAATATTACGTTCCGCAGGAACGTTTGATTAATTATACAAACATTTATTCCGACAAAAACAGGTGTCCCTACAGGACACAATATATAATAACCTTTTTTTTTTGCTACCGACGAAATATTCCTACGGAATATTAAATATTCTTGTTTTATTTTATAAATAATTTAAAGCTAAATACACTTCCTGTTCAAGGGGTAAATCTATTTCACTTTCAAAGAAAATTAATTGTCTCTTATAAACAGTTTCAATTAAATAATGACTTCCTCTAAAATAAGTTCTTCGAATTTTTACCATCAACTTAGATTCTGAAACCATTTTAAATTGATGTGGGTACACAAGAGTTTTATGCGTCTCGTCTTCGTATGATAATAATAAGTGAGTAGGAATCTCATTCACTTCTCCAAAGAGAGAAGCCACATATTTTATTTGTGGGTCTTCGTAAATTTTTGCTGGATCATCTTTTACAATTACTTCTCCGTTTCGCATTACAATTGCCTGATCTGCAAATGACAAAGCATCTGTACTATCGTGTGTTGCAATGATACACGTAATTCCTTTTTGTTTCAAATATCGGAACAAATTACGGCGAAGTGCATTTTTTCTAAAAGCATCAATCTGACTGAACGGCTCGTCTAATAAAATTACTTCTGGCTCTAAAGCCAAAACTCTAACCAATGCTACACGCTGCTGTTGTCCTCCACTCAGAAATTTTGTTTTTACATTAGAAAATTGTTCCATTTCTACCATCTCCAATAATTCCTGAACACGAAGTTTTTTCATATTGGCAAATCCATTAGAAAGAAATTTTCCAACATTTTCGGCCACTGTTTCATATGGAGACAAATCGAAATCCTGCGCCAAATATTTCATATAAGGCATTCCAGGAATCAAATTAAATTTTGGCCCTAAAACAGGTTTATCACCATAAAAAATCTTTCCCTCATCTAAATCATATAAACCATAAATCAGTTTAAGAAGCGTACTTTTTCCGCAGCCGCTTTCGCCGATAATAGAAATATTCTGCCCTTTCTCAATAGTAAATGAAATGTCTTTTATAACGGGTTTATCTGTATACGAAAAAGATATATTTTGAATGTCAAGCATGAGTTGTAATATGAGATGTCAAATTTACAATGTTTAATTTCTAAAGTCAAAAAAAAGCTGCTTCAATTATGAAACAGCTTTTTTTATATTTTATTTTGTTTTGAAATTATTTTCCAGCTTCTGCTTTAGCGTCATTTACCATTTTGTCATTTGCTGTAATAGAGAATTCAACACGACGGTTTTGAGCTCTACCTTCTGGAGTATCATTTGTTGCAATTGGATCTGCAATTCCTAAACCTGAAGTTTTGAAACGGCTAGATTTTAATCCTTTAGCAACTAAATAAGCCTGCACAGAAGCCGCTCTTTGTCCTGAAAGTGTTAAGTTATATTCTGGTTTACCTGTATTATCAGTATATCCAAAAATCTGAATATCTGTATCTCCATATTCATTGAATACTGGAACTAATTTATCTAAGTTAGCTTTTGCCTGAGATGTTAGAGTTGATTTATTTGTATCAAAACGAACAGAATTTTCATTCAAAGTTAAGTGAATTCCTTCTCCAACTCTTTCTACAGAAGCTCCTGGTAAAGCTTGATCGATTTCACGAGCTTGTTTATCCATTTTGTTTCCAATAAGTGCACCAGTTCCACCACCAACAGCAGCTCCAATTGCAGCACCTAAAGCAGCGTTTCCGCCTTTTCCTAAATTGTTACCTAAAACAGCACCGATTACACCTCCGGCAACAGCACCAATTCCAGCACCTTTTTGTGTATTATTTGCATTTTTTACTGAATCGCAACTAGTAAAAAAACTAGTTAGAACAAGTAAACTACATAAACTTAAAACAGTTATCTTTCTCATATTTTTATATCTTTAAATATTAATTGGCTCTTTGAAATTGGTAAGTCACATCTTTAACCTGACCTCCAACATTGATGTTATCGATTAATTGAAATGAAGTTTCGGTAACACCTCCTACTTTAAGTAAATAACCATCTCTTACTTTTTTAGCTTTTTCGCCAGCATCAAGAATTTTAAGTACAAACATACCTTGATTGTTGATACTCCATACAATCGGAGAAGAAAATCCAGTACAACTTGGCGATGTTAAAGCCATTGTTCCTTTATTATTATTAGAAATAAAACTCCAAGTACTACCAATAAAACATTTTGAATCTGCAAGATCAAATGAATTTACTTTGATATAATCTGAACCTGGATAAGACACATTGGTAAGAACCCAATTCCCTTTTAAAGCTACTTGCGTTTTCTTGTCAAGTTTAGTTGAAAGCGTTGTTGCTTCAGACGAAGCTGTTGTTGACGAAGCTGATTTACACGCAAAAAACATCGTGGCAATCAAGCAAATGAATATTACTTTCTTCATTTTATACATTTTGTTTAAGTTAATACTTACAAGTTTAACAATTATTATACCACAAATATACGATTCGTAGAGATATTTAATGTTCTAAAATCTAATTATTTTCTTTCAAAATTAACATTTCCGACATTTTGTCACCCAAAAAACAATTGGTATTCTATTTGAATAAGTGAAAATCATCACATTAAAATAAAAATTAAAAAATATGGCAACAGGTAAAATTAATGTTTCAGTAGAAAACATTTTTCCATTAATTAAAAAGTTCTTATACAGCGACCATGAAATCTTCTTACGTGAGCTTGTTTCTAACGGTACCGATGCTACGTTAAAATTAAAACATCTTATCAGCATTGGCGAAGCTAAAGTAGAATACGGCAATCCGATCATTGAAGTTAAAGTGGACAAAGAAGGTAAAAAAATCCACATTATCGATCAAGGTCTGGGTATGACAGCTGATGAAGTTGAAAAATACATCAATCAAGTTGCTTTTTCAGGAGCTGAAGAGTTCTTAGACAAATACAAAGATTCTGCTAAAGATTCTGGAATTATCGGACATTTTGGTCTTGGTTTCTACTCTGCATTTATGGTGGCTGAAAAAGTTGAGATTTTTACAAAATCATACAAAGACGAACCAGCTGCACATTGGACATGTGACGGAAGTCCTGAATTTACTTTGGAACCAGCTGACAAAACTTCACGCGGAACTGAAATCATTCTTCACATCGCAGAAGATTCTCTTGAATTTTTAGACGATTCAAAAATCAGTGGTTTATTGAATAAGTATAACAAGTTTATGCCTATTCCAATTAAATTCGGAACTAGAACAGAAACGCTTCCAAAACCAGAAGATGCTCCAGAAGATTATGTTAATGAAACTATCGAAGTTGATAATATCATTAATAACCCTAATCCAGCTTGGACAAAACAGCCTTCTGAATTATCTGATGAAGATTACAAAAACTTCTACAGAGAATTATACCCAATGCAGTTCGAAGAACCGTTGTTCAACATTCACTTAAATGTAGATTATCCGTTTAACTTAACTGGTATTTTGTATTTCCCGAAATTAGGAAATGATATGCAAATCCAGAAAGATAAAATTCAATTGTACCAAAACCAAGTTTACGTTACCGATAACGTAGAAGGAATTGTACCTGAATTCTTGACAATGTTAAAAGGTGTAATCGATTCTCCAGATATCCCACTAAACGTTTCTCGTTCTGGCTTACAAGCAGATGGAGCTGTTAAGAAAATTTCAAACTACATTACTCGTAAGGTAGCTGATAAATTGAAAGCTTTATTTAATGAAAACCGTGCTGATTTTGAAGCTAAATGGAACGATATTAAAATCGTTTTAGAATACGGAATGCTTTCTGAAGATAAATTCTACGAAAAAGCGGGTGCATTTGTTTTATACCCAACTGTAGATGATACTTACTTTACTTTAGATGAATTAAAAGAAAAACTAAAAGAAAACCAAACTGATAAAGATGGTAAACTAGTAATTCTTTATGCAGGAAATAAAGATGCTCAGCACTCTTACATTCAAGCAGCAAAAGATAAAGGTTACGAAGTATTGCTTTTAGATTCTCCAATTATTTCGCATTTAATTCAAAAAATTGAAGGCGATAACAGCGGATTAACTTTTGTTCGTGTTGACTCTGACCATATTGATAATTTAATCAAGAAAGACGAAAACACAATTTCAAAATTATCTGATGAAGAAAAAGAAACTTTAAAAACTTCATTAGAAGCTTATATTCCAAAAGCTTACAGCGTACAATTGGAAGCTATGGACAGCCAGGCGGCTCCATTTATCATCACGCAGCCAGAATTTATGCGTAGAATGAAAGAAATGAGCCAGACAGGCGGAGGCGGAATGTTCGGAATGGGTAATATGCCAGAAATGTACAATTTGGTTGTAAATACTAATTCTGATTTGGCTTCAAGCATTTTAAATACTGAAGATAAAACACATCAAGAGCACTTGGTAAAACAAGCTTTAGATTTGGCTAAATTATCGCAAAACCTATTGAAAGGAGAAGCTCTTACAGCTTTCGTAAAAAGAAGTTTTGAGATGATTAAATAATCATTCGAAAAGAATATTTTTGAAAATCCTGCAAATTAATTTTTGCGGGATTTTTTTTGCTCCAAAATCACTTTTAAAAAAGGGTGATTCTCCCCTTTTCGAACAGAGTCCGTTTATATAAATTTGAAAATCAATGGATTAATTATAATTTATAAATTCTAGAAATCATGGATAAAAGAAAATTTACGGAGAATGGAGCAATTCTAGCAATTATTAAAGATTTAAAAGAACAAATTAAAGGCAAAAAATTCTCGGATATTACAGACAATAATAATTACCAATATGTTGATCTTGTACAGGAAGGCGGAGGCGTACTTGGAATTGCTTTAATTGGTTATGTATATGTTCTGGAAAAAATGGGAATACGCTTCCTTAGTTTAGCAGGAACTTCTGCAGGAAGCATTAACACTATGCTGATGGCGGCCGCAGGAACTTGTGACTTAGAAAAATCGGAATGGATTTTAGAATGTTTGTGCAATAAAAATTTATATGATTTTGTAGATGGAGATCATGATGCCCGCGAGTTTATCGACGCTTTATTGAGCGATGCAGGAAACTTAAAACTTATCTTAAAAGGTTATCAAGTGGTTGACAATTTTAAAGATGATTTAGGATTGAATCCAGGAAACAATTTTCACCAATGGATGACCAATTTACTGTCGCAAAAAGGCATAAAAAATTATGGTGATTTAAAAACTCTAAGAGAAAAAGGAGTTTCAGACGAAAACAAATTATTTCGATTAGGTCATAATGGAACCAAAGAAGAATACAAACGTGTAGATCATTGGAGTGAAATGGCAATAATAGCTGCTGATATTACCACAGAAAGCAAAATCATCTTCCCAAAAATGATCGATTTATTTTATTCGAATCCAGAAGTTCAAAATCCCGCAGACTTTGTTCGGGCATCAATGTCGATTCCGTTATTTTTTACTCCTTTTAAAATTAAAAATATTCCAACCGGAGTTGATGCTTGGAACAAATGGAACGAAGCGACCTGCCTTCGCACTTCTGTTCCTTCTGAAGTGATGTTCATGGATGGAGGAATTATATCCAATTTTCCCATTGATATTTTCCACGAAAATTTAAATGTCCCCGCGTCGCCTACTTTTGGCATTAAACTGGGTTATGACAAAAATGAAATTAATAAAAATGAAAAATTCCCAAATCTTATAAGTTCAATGTTTGACACAGCTCGATACGGTTACGATGCTGAGTTTTTAAGAAAAAATCCTGATTTCAAAAACCTCATTGGCTACATTGACACTGGAACCCATAACTGGTTAAATTTTAACCTGACAGATGATGCCAAAATTGATCTTTTCATTCGCGGGGCGCAGCATGCCGCTGATTTTTTAAACCGCTTTAATTGGGAGGAATATAAGAAAATCAGAAAAGCAAAAAGTGATTATTATAAATCAGTTTGAAACAATTCGTTCACTCTTAATTTGTTAACTATAATTTTTCTTTTACAAAATCGTTATAATATCCTGTAATTCTCTTTACAGGATTTTTTATTGCAATTCATTTTTTATTACATTTGACTGCCTTTTATCTAACACAAAAACAAAAAAACTATTATGAAAAAAACAACTATCCTACTAACAACAATTTGTGCGTCAGCACTTTTATATGTTTCTTGCTCAAGCAATGATACAGATAATACACCGCCCTCGACAGATTTATCCAATGTCGGAGCATCAATTGCAGTTGACACTTCTAACGAAATGGACCTTAATACAGGACTTTTGGTTACTTCATCATCTACTACCGGAAAAACAACTGAAACTCCTTCAGGCATTTGCGCCGCGATTTCTGTAACTACACCAAACGGAGGAGAATATCCTAAAGTTTTTACAGTAGATTTCGGAACTACTGGATGTAAAGACGAGAATAACTTAACAAGAAAAGGAAAACTTAAAATAACACTTTCTGGATCTGTAATTACAACTGGAAGCAAAATGACAATTGAAAGAATAGATTATTCTATCAATAACATCAAATTAGAAGGAACAATCGAATACACCAATACAACAACTGTTGCTACTATACCACAATGGACTAGAAAAGTAACTAATGGTAAACTTACAGATCTAAAAGGAGGAGTTTACACAAATTCGGGAACTTACACTACTAGACAAATTGCTGGTGTTGACACTCCTTTTGTTTTATCTGACAATGTTTATGAAATAACAGACGGAAGTCACACAGTAACTGCTTCAAATGGAACAACACTTACTTTGACAGTAAAAGAAACATTAGTAAAAAAATATTCTTGCCTTTTTATTTCTAAAGGGCAATTAAAAATTCAAGGCGGTATCTTAAACGGCGTAATAGATTATGGAAATGATGACTGTGATGCGCTTTACACTTATACACACGAAAACGGTACTTCATATAGTTTATCGATGTAAAACCTTTTCACACTATACTGTAAATCCCAATTTAGAAATAGATTGGGATTTATTTTTTTTCTAAAAAATAAAACAGCACTCTCTTTACATTTAAACTATTTTCTTTATTTTGCACCCAAATCTAATAAACCACCAATGAAAAAAACATTAATTGCTTTTGTTACTCTTGCCCTACTTGCAGCTTGCAGCAAAAAAGAATCTACTGGTAACGTACATATTACCGGAAACATAAAAGGATTAAAAAACGGAACTTTATATATCCAAAGAATCGTTGACACTTCTCTTGTTGCTATTGACAGTATTAAAATAGACGGGAATTCTGCTTTTGAAAGCAATATTACATTAGATTCACCAGAAATGTTATACCTGTTTTTAGATCGTGGTGTAACTAATTCTTTAGATAACAATATTTTATTTTTTGCTGAGCCTGGAAATATCAATATCGAAACTAACTTAGATAACTATATCTCTGGTGCTAAAATTACAGGATCTAAAAATCAAGAGTTATACGAGCAGTATTCTAAAATAAACAGCCGTTTTATAGATGAGAATCTTTCTTTGGTAGAACCACGTTTTAAAGCAATTAAAAGACAAGATTTAAAAGCAGTAGACAGTATAACTAAATTACAAGAAAACAATATTAAAAGAAAATACTTGTATGCTACAAACTTTGCTTTAAACAATAAAGATCATGAAGTTTCTCCATATATTGCTTTAGCAGAGATTTATGATATTAATTTAAGATTTTTAGATACAATTCAAAAATCAATGACACCAAAAGTAGCAAAATCACTTTACGGAAAGAAGTTAACAAAGTATGTTGGAGATTTAAAAAAACAACAGCAAGCTGAAACACCAAAATAATTTCTGATTACAATATTCATAGAAAAGCCCTGAAAATATTCAGGGCTTTTTTTATGACTTCAAAATAAGCTTTATTTAGCACTATCTCCCCATTATGCCTCCAAGGATTGCAAAAACAAAGAAAAGTGCATATATAGCCAAAAGGACAATCATTAAAATACCAAAAAACTTGTAATGCGATTTTAGATAACCAAATGATTCTGTCAATGCTACTGAATCATTATCTCTAAAAGCTTTTTTAGCATTTGAGCTAAATTTAAAAAGATAATATACCGGAAAGAAATAAAGGGCTGCCATTACAAAATAAACAGCGCCTATTGCTGCTCCAAAAGAACTGCCGTAAGCTCCCATTCCTGGCATCGAACTTCCCATAGTAGAAAATATAGTTCCAGCAAAAATGGCAAATAAAAGTAAAAATCCAATTCCGATAAAACCGATAATTGATAAGAAATAAGCCCATTTGGCTGTTTCCTTTAAAAAGTCTTTTGCAGTAGAGTCTAACTGCAATTCAAATTTTTCAAATGCTGAAATTTCTTCCATTAGGTAAAATGTTTTTAGGTTATCTAACAAACATAGGAAAAATATTCTTAAATAGAAATTCCAAAAATAGAAATTCCAAATTCCAACCTGAAACTTGAAACTTGAAACTTGAAACCTGAAACTTGGAATTTGGAATTTGGAATTTGGAATTTGGAATTTGGAATTTGGAATTTGGAATTTGGAATTTGGAATTTGGAATTTCCGTAAATAAAAAAACCATTCACAAAGTGAATGGTTTTTTGAGCCGATAGAGGGACTCGAACCCACGACCTGCTGATTACAAATCAGCTGCTCTAGCCAGCTGAGCTACATCGGCCTATTTTCCGGGTGCAAAGATAAAATTGTTTTTTAATAATCCAAAAAAAATTTCACACCTCTCTCTATAATTAAAAAAACCATCACATTTCTGTGATGGTTTCCGTTGAGCCGATAGAGGGACTCGAACCCACGACCTGCTGATTACAAATCAGCTGCTCTAGCCAGCTGAGCTACATCGGCCTCATTACGGGTGCAAATATAAAGCGGTTTTTCGTTTTCCCAAAATAAATTTGCACTTTTTTACACTTTTTTTTGCTTATAAAGCGTTGATTTTTTCAATCAATTGATTAGCAGTTTGTTCTAATTCAACATTGATTTGTTTGAAGTGTGCTTTTTTATTTTCAACGTTCTTTGCGTTCACTTTTGTAATCAAAGTATCGAATGCAGCAATAGCCTCATCGATCAAAGCATTCGTTTCTGGAGTTGGATTTCCTGTTGTTGACATCTCAAACAAGTAAACTGCCTCAATAATATCTCCTAATACGAAGTTGATGTCTTTCTTTAAATTCTTAACGTTTGCCATTTTTAATATAATTTTAATTTGCGTCTGCAAAAGTACACATAATCCTGAAATTACGTGCTATGAAATGTAAATTTCTAAAATTGAAGCTTTTCCGCTTAAATTAAATGCATTTATCGCAGCTGGAACCAACACAGTATCTCCTTTAATGTAAGTATGTTTAAATCCGTCATATTCGATTTCGAAGCTTCCTTCAATACACATATATACTGTAAATGTTTCTCCATTTTTAGACACATTTACTTTATCTTCTAACGGAATAAAATTGGTTGTAAAGTACGGGCAGTCAACAACTGTATTAGATGTATTTGCTTTAGAATCGTATTTCTTTTGAGTATCTACTTTATTATAGTTGATTGCATCTAGTGCTAAATCTACGTGAAGTTCTCTTTTATTTCCGTTGGCATCTACCCTGTCAAAATCGTATAAACGATAAGTGATATCAGAAGTCTGCTGAATTTCGGCAACAACCAAACCTGCTCCAATTGCGTGAACAGTTCCTGTTTCTAAAAAGAAAACATCACCAGATTTTGCTTTCACATCGTCTAAGATCGAAACCAAAGTATTGTCATGCAAATGTTTTAAGTATTCTTCTTTACTTGAATTTTCTTTAAAACCAACAATAATTCTTGCATCTGCATCTGCCTGCATTACGTACCACATTTCTGTTTTTCCAAATGAATTGTGACGTTCCTTCGCTAATTTATCGTTTGGATGCACTTGAATAGAAAGATCTTCTCTTGCATCAAGATATTTAAAAAGCAGCGGAAATTGTTTTCCAAAACGCTCGTAAACTTTAGTTCCTAAAATTGCATCTGGAGTTTCGTCAATAAGGTCCATCAAAGATTTTCCTTTTAGATCTCCGTTTACAACCACACTTACATCTCCTTCTACAGTAGATAATTCCCAGCTTTCGCCAGTAATTTTAGAAACGATTGGTTTATTCAGAATTGTTTTTAGTTTTTCTCCTCCCCAGATTCTTTCTTTCAAAATCGGTTCAAATTGTAATGGGTATAAATTTTGGCTCATTTTTTTTTAAGGTTTTAGGCTAATATCTAAGTTTAATTAATTCTATTTTTTCTAATTTATGATACTAATTCTTTAACGGTTTCTAAGGCTTTCGGTATATGTTTCGCAGCATTAACGCTGTCAAATATCGAAATTACCAAACCATTTCTATCAATAATATATGTGACACGTCCCGGCAGCAGTCCGAACAAATTGTTTCGAACACCAAAAAGCTTTCTTAATCTTTTATCTTGATCTGACAGTAAAATAAAAGGCAATTGATGCTTAGCAGCAAATTTGTGATGTGATTTTACACTATCACTGCTAATCCCGATTACCTCAGCACCCAAATCTTTGAAGTCTTCATATTGATCCCGAAAACTACAGGCTTCTGTTGTACAGCCAGGCGTATTATCTTTTGGATAAAAATAAATCACCAGTGGTTTTCTACCTAAAACACTCTGGCTTTCGAAAATTTCTCCGTGATTGTCTTTCGCAGTAAAATTCGGAACTATATCTCCTATTTTTAATGACATTTCTTATTCTCCTTTATAAGTTACAAAATTGCGGTCGGTTTCATTCAGCACGATTTCTAAATCAAATTCTGGCTGAATTCGTTGTCTAATTTTATTCCATATCACAACTGCGATATTTTCTGCAGTTGGATTTAAATCTAAAAATTCTGGAACGTCCAGATTTAGATTTTTGTGATCAAACGGAATTTCTACTTCTTCGCGTATAATATCCGCTAATACTTTCACATCTAAAACAAAACCAGTTTCCGGGTCAATTTTTCCTGTAACACTTACTGTTAAACCATAATTGTGACCATGAAAATTAGCATTGTTGCATTTTCCAAAAACAGCATCGTTTTTTTCAAATGACCAATCTTTTCGATGTAGTCGATGTGCAGCATTAAAATGTGCTTTTCTTGATATGGTTACTCTCATTCTAGGTTTTTTGGTTAGTTTGGATTAAAGTTTATGATCTTCTAAAAAATGATAAAATTCATCAAAAATTATTTTAAACCAAACGGTATATATTTCGGGCTGTTTCTGAATATCGGTTTTTACATCTTCAATTTTCATCCATTTCCAATCCTCTACTTCCTCTGTATTGATATTTGGATCTTCATTATAATATCCAATCATTACGTGATCCAGCTCATGTTCTGTTAATCCATTATCAAAAGGCGCTTTGTAAATAAAATGAAACAGCTCTTTTAGATCTGTTTTAAATCCCATTTCTTCAAACAGCCTTCTGCTTCCTGCCTCAATATTAGTTTCGCCTTCACGCTGGTGGCTGCAGCAAGTGTTTGTCCACAGCAAAGGAGAATGATATTTTTGATTCGCGCGCTGCTGCAGCATTATTTCATTCTGCTCATTTAAAACAAAAACTGAAAATGCACGGTGCAAAAGCGCCTTTTCGTGTGCTTCTAATTTTGGCATTAAACCAATCTGCTCATCATTTTGATTGACTAGTATTACGTTTTCTTCTGTCATAGTGCTTCTTAATCAAACAAAAATACGAAAAAAGAAATGGCTTAAAAATCCTAATTAAGATTGTAAAAAATCTAAATTCAGAATACATTTCTATTTTTCTGATTTACAACCTAATAAATTGCATTCAAAAATTAAAAGCTGTTAAAATTAAGACATAAAAACTAGATAGTATTATTTTACGTAACTAATAAAAAGTTAAAACACACTTAAAAAAATCTGAATTATTTCAAAGTCAGCTTTTTGAGGCAAATCACATCGTATCTTTGAATAGAAATTTTAAGCCTCACAAAAAATCTGATTGAATACCTTAAACTTTATTAATTTGTTTATGAAATCAAAAACTCAATTTATCAGCCTTTGCTTTTTATTACCGCTTTTTATTTTGCAGGCGTGCGGACAAAATACTAAAAAGCAGACAAAATCTACTTCTATGGAAAATGTAATTAATAAATCTGGAAATCCTTATTACTCTAATACCGACACTACTAAATTGAATGTTAGTGATGCGGAATGGAAAAAAGTTTTGCCAGCAGATGTTTATGCGGTAATGCGTGAAGCGGATACCGAAAGACCTTTTACAGGAAAATATTGGAACACAGACGAAAAGGGAACGTACTACTGCGCTTCTTGCGGTAATAAACTTTTTAGATCTACGGCTAAATTCTCCAGTAGCTGCGGATGGCCGAGCTTCTTTGAACAAGACGATAAAAAAAGTATTGTTTTTAAAGAAGATAACTCTATTGGAATGGAAAGAATTGAAGCGCTTTGTGGTCGCTGCGGCGGACATTTAGGTCATTTGTTTGATGATGGTCCTGCTCCTACAGGAAAACGTTACTGCATGAATTCGATCGCTCTTGATTTTGTTCCAGACCCTAAATAATTGATCATGAAAAATATACTTTTAATATGTTTTTTAGCGCTTTCGCTGAATGGCTTTTCGCAAAATAAAAAAGCTTCTAATCTCGAAACGATTACACTTGGCGGAGGCTGCTATTGGTGTGTCGAAGCAGTTTATGAAGATTTAAACGGAGTAAAATCTGTTGTCTCTGGATTTTCTGGCGGAAATGTTGCCAACCCGACTTATGAGGAAGTCTGTACTGGAGAAACTGGTCACGCAGAAGTAGTTCAGATTACTTATGATAAAAACGTGACTGATATTAACGAAATCTTCAAAGTCTTTTTTACCGTTCACGATCCAACGACTTTAAATCGTCAAGGCGCAGATGTTGGAACTCAATATCGTTCTGTAATTTTTTATAAAAATGCCGAACAGAAAAAAGCTGCCGAAAGCATTATTGCAGAATTGAATAAAGCAAAAGTGTACAAAAATCCGATTGTGACTAAAGTAGAACCTTTTAAAGCTTTCTACAAAGCCGAAGATTATCATCAAAATTATTATGCAAACAACAAAAACCAGCCGTATTGCAAAATGGTGATTCAGCCGAAATTAGAAAAGTTTGAAAAGGTCTTTAAAGACAAACTCAAAAAGAAATAAAAACCCATAAAAAAGGGAAATGAATTAACTCATTTCCCTTTTTTGTTATATTGATTTTAGAACTATTGTTTAGCCACTTTTTTAAATCGCATCATCGGCACGTCGCCCTGAATTAAATTTAGTTTTCCATCTTCAATAGAATAACTAGTAATTTTTTTCATTTGCTGTAAAAACTGCTGTTCTCCGCCGCCTTCACAAAACATCATAGTAGTTGGTCCAGGCTCTCCAAAAGTTAATGATTTTCCGTTTAATGTATAAGGTGCGCTATATCCGTTGCATCCATTATTACCATACACTTTTGTTTCTTTTTGGTCAAAAGTAATCTGCGGTTTTTTATTTGGATACAATCCTTCAAAAGCAATTCTTGGTCCCGAAATATATTCTAATTCCCAAGTTGTATCATATAAATTTGCTGCGCCTTTAGTGTCTTTCGATGCCATACAAGAAGTCAATAATAAGGTTAAAACAGAAACGACTGCGAGTGTGTATTTTTTCATAAATGTGTTTTTAAAGATTATTGTAATTTGTTTTTTAAAGATTAAAATTATTCTCTACATATTCTTTTCTCAATATTCGTGCCCAGTTGTCAGATTTATTAGGTTTAAATTGGACTATAAAATGTAATTTTCTGACTCTAAGTTACATTATTTTATTTAAAATTCTCTTAGCCAAATATTTAAATTCCAATTTAGGATTGCTTTTTTTTGTAATTTGCAGGAATCAAAAAACCAAAAACATCAATCAAAAACCAAAAACATGAAACAATTTCTCGTATTGTTTACCTTATTATGCAGTTTGTCTCAAGTACAATCACAGGAAAATCTTCCAACAGATTATCTCTCGAAAGAATTTCACAAAGAACGCCGCGATGCTTTTAGGGCTTTAATGCCGGCCAATTCTGCTGCAGTAATTTTTTCGTATCCCGAAAGAGTTTTTTCAAGAGACATCAATTACAATTTTCATCAAAATCCTGATATGTATTATTTAACAGGATATAAAGAACCAGATGCTGTTTTATTACTTTTTAAAGAACCGCAAGGAACTGAAAAATATAGCGAAGTTCTTTTTGTGAGAGAAAGAAATGCGCAAAAGGAAACATGGACTGGAAGACGCTTAGGAGTTGAAGGCGCAAAATCTAAACTAGGATTTGATAAGGTTTACAACGGAAAAGATTTCAAAGACTTTGAACTTGATTTCAAGAAATTTGATAAAATTATTTATGACGAATCTTCTCCTGGAATTCACGATAACACGTACGATCCATCAGATTTATTTAACTTAATTCAAGTTTTTAAAACAAAGGCAGGCATTGTAAATGATGATAAAACTTCAACAGAAACTTATGCTAATATCACTAATTCTTTAAGAGAAATAAAAACTCCAGAAGAAATAGAATTAATGCGAAAATCGGTTAAACTTTCCTGCATTGCCCACAATGAAGTTATGAAAGCAGTTGGTCCAGATATGAGTGAAAATGAAGCTGACGGAATTCATGCTTATATTCACAGACACTATGGCGCCGAAGGCGAAGGCTATCCTCCAATTGTAGGCGCTGGAGCAAATGGCTGTATTTTGCATTATGGAGAAAACAACGCTCTAAAAATTGACAATCAATTGTTATTAATGGATGTTGGCTCTGAATATCACGGTTATTCTGCCGATGTTACGAGAACAGTTCCGGCAAACGGAAAATTCACTCCAGAACAAAAAGCAATTTATGATTTGGTTTATGAAGCGCAGGAAGCCGTTTTTAAAATTTGCAAGCCAGGAACTCCGTTTCAGGATTTAAACAAAATATCCAGAGAAGTTATTGCAAACGGTCTTATCAAATTGGGTATTATTACAGATCCAAAAGATGCGAGAATTTATTATCCGCACAGCTGTTCGCACTTTCTTGGTTTAGATGTTCATGACAAAGGAAATTATATGAGCGCTCTGAAAGAAAATATGATTTTTACTGTTGAACCTGGAATTTATATTCCTGCAAATAGTAAATGTGATAAGAAATGGTGGAACATCGGCGTTCGTATCGAAGATGATATTTTGATCACAAAAGATTCATACGAAAATCTTTCTGCCGAATCTCCAAGAAAATGGCAGGATGTTGAAGCTTTAGCCAAACAGAAAAGCAATTTTAATGATATGAAGTTTCCTAAAATATAATTTAATATTTTGCCACAGATTAAAATGATGACAATGATTTTTCTAAAGATTAATCTGTGAGAATCTTTTTAATCTGTCGCTAAAAAACATTTCAAACTAAAAACTAATTTTCCCGTACTTTGCATTCTTAAATTAGTTTAAAATGAAAGCACTTACCTTCTCTTCTTTCGGAGATTCGGATGTTTTAGAATATATCGAAATCCCAAATCCGCAGTTAAAAAACGATGAAATTTTAGTCGAAATGAAAGCCATCGGCTTAAATTTTGCCGATGTTTATAGACGAAAAGGAAATTATCACTTAAAAGGGAACCCGCCTTTTATTGCCGGCTATGAAGGTGCCGGAATTGTTGTAGACGCCAATAACCATCCGGAATATAAAATTGGTGATCGTGTGGCTTTCGCCGATGTTCCTTTTGCCAATGCAGAGTTGGTTGCAGTCAATATCAATCATGTACTTCCTCTTCCAGAAGCTATTTCTTTTGAAACCGCAGCTTCTGTTTTATTACAAGGCTTAACGGCACATTATTTAGCAACGGACAGTCATAAAACCAGAGAGGGAGAAACAGTATTAATTCACGCAGCTGCTGGCGGTGTTGGCCAGATTCTAACACAAATCAGCAAACTTCTAGGAGCCAATGTTATTGGGTTAACCTCATCTGCAGACAAAGCAAAAATTGCTCTTGAACAAGGTGCAGATCATGTTTTTCTTTACGGTGAAGATTGGAAATCGAAGATTTTTAAAGTAATCCCAAAAGGCGTCGATGCGGTTTATGACAGCATCGGAAGCACTTTAACTGACAGCTTTGAAGTCACTAAAGAATGCGGTCAAGTTGTTTTCTTCGGAATGGCGGGCGGCGATCCAGAACCTGTAAACCCGAGAATGTTAATGGATACTTCAAAAACTTTAACTGGCGGCGATTTATGGAGTTATTTAAATTCTAAAGAAGAAAGAATCAAAAGATCCAATCAATTATTCAATTGGATTATTGATGGAAAAATCAAACTTTCTCAACCCACTTCTTTTAAATTATCAGAGGGAAAATTGGCGCACGATTATTTAGAAAGCAGAAAAAGTACAGGAAAGATTATTTTGATACCTTGATATTTACTTTTCAGTTTTCGGTCTCAGTTTTCAGTACAATCTTGTCATCCTGACGAAGGAAGGATCACACTAGGAGCTTCTGCAATGAATGTCTTCAATCTTTCTCGAATTTCTTGTGTGATCCTTAGTCAGAATGACAAATATTAACTACAATTGATTAACTTCAATCTTCGTCAATTCAGATAATTCTAAAATTCTTTCTACATCATCTTTATTGGCAACAAAAAACAAATAATTATCGCCAAAAGTTTCATACGTCAATAATTCGAGATTTGACTTTTCTAGTTCCGATTGAATGTAAGGAAACAAATCATGACTATAGGTTTCTTCTGGATATTCGAAAGTAAAATCTTCACCAATTAAATTAGAAATAAAATATTCTGCATCTTCGGGATCAAATTTCCAGTCGCTGTTCCAGTCATCAATACTTTCAAAAAAGGCAAAATGATCTTCTACAATACTGTGATATTCTTTTGCTTCTTTTTTGTAATTTTTGAAAAGCTTTTTAGATTGCTTTTTTAGTTCTTTTTCTTCGATATTTCCTCTTGAAACCAATTGTATAAACTCTTCAAAATCTGATTCTGTTGCGGGTTCATTTGCTAGCAGATTTTCAGAGGAAGGAAGTTCTACAGTTTCTGGAATTTCAAGATTTAAATATTGGCAGATTCCCTGCAGCACTTTTTTAAAATCCCTAATTCCTATTTCCTGTGTTTCATTTTTAGGATTATCAATATCCAGTTTTTCCGTATCTAACAATCCTTTTGTATAATCTAAAAAGTGTGTGCTGGAATATAAAATTTTGAAATCGTTTGTTTCCAAACTATTGGTACAACAGAAGAAAATGATAAAATTATTAATAACACGTTTCAAATATTTTTTCACTTCTGGACCTGGTTCAGAATAAAATTGAATATGAATAAAATCATATTCTAATCCCTGCTGTATTGTTTCTTCTGAAAGTGCTCCAATGTCAATCTTTTTATAAAGTTCATTTAAGACTTCATAAGCATTATTAAAACCAGCTTTTTGAATTTCTGCCTTGGCTTCTTCATGATCTAATGAATACGGAAATGAATAAAGATTTACATAAACAGGATCGTAAATTCCTTTCATTTTGAATTCAACACTATTTGATTCGTGATACAAATAACCGTAAATAGAATTAATAACATCAAAAGAAATTATAGATTTCGGATCGTTATTTCTATTAAATAAATTGGAAAAGATATTTATCATGGAAGGCGCTTATAAATTTATAGGTAAATCTTAGTCGTTTGAGTATTTAAAACTTTGATTCATTTTATCAAAAGGAATAACATCATTCACAATTGATTCTAATTCTACATCCGTTAACAATCCTCTTGCTGATTCTTTTATTTTTGGAGAGACATTTATTTCGTAATCTATAATTTCACGCTTTAAAATATCTTCTAAAATAAATCTTTGACGAGTACTTAAATATCTTTTATGCGATTTAAAAACAGATTCCAGATCACTTCTAAATTCTTCATCGCTGAGTTCGTTGTAAACATCCTGCTGCGACATGTCTATCAATAAAACTTTAAAGATAAAATCCTGTAGATTTTTTGCCAGATAATTAACTTCGTTCATGTCATGCCAGACAAAAACAATTGGCACTTCTCCGTTGTCTTCTTCATTTAGAAAAAAACAATAATGATCTCCACCTCCGCTTTTTGCAAAAGGAATAAATTTAAATTCAGAATTTATATTTCGATAATTATCCGGATCTCTAAGTTCTTCGATTTCTTCGGCAACAGATTTCAAATTCAGAGATTCGAAATCGTAAGAATGCAAAAGTAATGGCGGATTATCTTTTAAAATAGGATAAACTTCCGCATACCAATTTGGCCCATATTCTCCAATATTGAGCATCCCGTCGGCTTCTAATTGTTTGTATAAAAGCGGGAATTCAAATCCGTGTTTTGTTTCAATTTCTTGTATGGTCATCTTTGGGGGCTATTCGATTAAAATCAAATCACTAAGATAACAATCTTTTTACTACACAAGAAATCTGAAGGTCAATTATTTCAAGGATTCCGCAATCATTAACGCACATTTTTCACCGTCGATTGCTGCAGAAATGATTCCGCCGGCGTAACCCGCTCCTTCACCACACGGATATAATCCTTTGATTTGCAAATGTTCTAAGGTTAAAGGATCCCTCGGAATTCTTACTGGCGATGAAGTTCTGCTTTCTGGCGCGTGTAAAATTGCTTCGTTGGTTAAATAACCGCGCATTGATTTTCCAAAATCCTGAAAACCCTGACGCATAATTTGCGTTAAAAATCCCGGAAAAACCTGCCCCATTTCTACCGAAGTAGTTCCCGGAACATAAGATGTTTTCGGAATATCTGATGAAACTTTACTTTGCGTAAAATCAATCATTCGTTGTGCTGGAACTTTTTGAGTTTGTCCCGCTAAATGCCATGCTTTTTGTTCGATACTTTTTTGAAATTCCATTCCAGCCAAAGCGCCGAATTTTGCAAAAGGTTTAAAATCTTCTAATTTCAATTCGACAACAATTCCAGAATTCGCTGTTGATTGGTCACGTTTAGATGGCGACCAGCCGTTTGTAACCACTTCACCCGGACTTGTCGCGCATGGTGCAATTACACCACCTGGACACATACAAAATGAATACATTCCGCGGCCGTTTACTTGTTTTACGATAGAATATGGCGCTGGCGGCAAATGCTCTCCACGATAATCGCAGCTGTATTGAATACTGTCTATTAATTCTTGAGAATGTTCTGCACGCACTCCTAACGCAAATGGTTTGGCTTCTATTAAAATTTTCTTTTTATCCAGTAATTCAAAAATATCTCGTGCGGAATGTCCTGTTGCTAAGATCAATTTATTGGCGTGAATTTTATCTCCATTTTGAGTTACAATTCCTTCAACTTCGTTGTTTTTTACCAGAATATCACTTACTCGGGTTTCAAACAAAACCTGACCGCCAAACTCGATAATTTTTTCACGAATATCTTCAATAATTTTAGGAAGTTTATTGGTTCCAATATGTGGATGCGCTTCTACCAAAATATCTTCTGAAGCCCCAAAAGCCACCAAAAGTTCTAAAATTCTAGTTACATCGCCGCGCTTTTTAGATCGAGTATATAATTTTCCATCAGAATATGTACCTGCTCCTCCTTCACCAAAACAATAATTAGAATCTTCGTTTACAATATGTTCTCGGTTTATTGCTTTTAAATCACGTCGACGTCCGCGAACGTCTTTTCCGCGTTCGAGTACAATTGGCTTTAAACCTAACTCAATTAATTGCAATGCTGCAAAAAGTCCAGCCGGACCAGCGCCGACAACAATAACTTCTTGAGCATTTGAAACGTCTTTATATTTTGGAAGTTCAATTTTGGTTTCCTGAAAAGGTTCGCCTTTTAAATAAATAAGAACTTTTAAATTGATTTTAATTGCCTTTTGACGTGCATCAATCGAGCGTTTTAAAACTGAAACATGCTGAATTTCTTGTGAAGAAACCTTTATTTGTTTGGATAAATGGTCTTTCAGCAATGATTCGTTTGCAGCAATTTCTGGCGATACTTGAAGTAAAAGTTCTTTAGGCATTTTTTCTTTTTTATTCTATTAGCTTTTCTTTCTATGAAAAGAACATGCAAAAGTAGTATTTTGAAATGACTTTATGTAATGAACCGCAAAGTGCGCTAAGTTTTTTTAGGTATGGTTTTGCAAAAACAAAGTTCGCAAAGCTCCATCAACACAAAGCTTTGCGAACTTTGTGTTTTCTATAAGTAAAGAAAATTAAATCTTAGCGTACTTTGCGGTTAATTATTGAGTCTCAGATTATTTAGATTGAAGATTTAGATTACTTTAAAGAACAGTTAGACGCACTGCAACGCGTCTCTACAGAAATAACTCAGAATTTGAGCATCTCAGAACCTCAGAACTTTCTTTTCCAAATAGACTTTGTACCTTTGCAACTTAGAACCTTAGTACCTTAAGAAAAAAAATGTCTAGAAAAATAAAATTGATTTGGGATTTTCGCGGACCTGCTTCTGCAAAAACGGCAGAACATCACGAAATTCATTTAAAAGAATATATTGTTATCGAAAAACTACCTTTAAATATCACTGGTTTTAACATCATAAACGATATGCATGCAACAGCATTTATGGTTGTTGAAGAACCAAATATGATTCAGGTGAGAGATGCTTTGAAACCGCATCGAGGGGAAGTTTTTGAAGGTTAAAATTCCAATAAAAAAATTCCAAATTCCAATTGCTTGAAATTTGGAATTTGGAATTTTAATATTCTGTTATTTAGGAATTTGAAAAAATAGGACTTTTTTATAATTATTTCAAATCAAGCCTGTAATCAGTAAATATATAGGTACTATTATCTTGACCGGTCAGTTTTATACTTTTAAATTCAACTGATTCCTCTCCTTTAACTTCATAATTATATATATCAATATCTTTGGTACTCGATGCAGCCTCATAAAATTTTCCGTCTTCAGTCCACCATTTCCCTTTTTCGGTAAAGGTTTGAATTTCACAATTTTCCTTTGCAGTAAACATAATCACATATGTTCCATCTGCAAATCTTTGTTGTATCCAATGCTTTTCAATGCCTTCAATCTGACCATCTTTTTCAAAACCTTTCCAGATACCTACCAATTTAGGATCATTGCCTTTTTTATCAATTGAAAAACTGAAGATTAAAACTGTAATTACTGCGAAAGTGGCAATTTTAAATAATGAAGATACTTTTTTCATAAATATTAGTTTGTTGGAATTTCTATTGTTTTCATGTAATCGCTTAAAAAAGCAAACATAAACGAATCAACTTGTTTCTCGGCATTAAACTCAGCTTCTTTTTTCTTTAAAGATTCATTCTCTCTTCCAATTCCAGGGTTTCCAATTAAAAAAGATCCATTATTGGAAGATTGAACCGTCATCTCCTTAAATTCCTTAGCCATAAGTTTATATTCTTCGGTTCTTTTATAATATTTAAAATAATCTCTTCGAAACTTTTGAAATTCTTCACCAGTCATCTCCTTCGATTTAATATTCATACCGTTTTTCACTTCTATAAGATTATAATGATCATAGACTGAACTATAACCCATATGAACATAATTAATCATACTTCCTGAAGGACAAATCAACAAGCCAGAATAAAAATCACATTGAAAATTAGATGTTCTTCCAAAAATATCTTTGTAAATAGATGTCAAAATATAGTCTGTCTTACCATTTTTATTTTCTACATAATCTTCTTTATAAATATTTTCCACCACAAGTTTTCCATCTAAAAATTTAAAATAAGCGATATAACCTCTCCAATTTGCACTGGAAATATTTTTTATTAAATTTTCTGGAATTGGATGTTTCTTAAAATATTCTTCTAATGGGTTTGATTGTATGAACAAGGTATCTTTGCCAACAATTAAATAGTCTGGAACCTGAGCGGTTGCAAACGATTTAAGTGACAGTAATAAAAAAGAAACGAAAAGTAGTTTATAAAGCTTCATAAAAAGAATTAATTCGCTACTTCACTAATAAATTTAATACGCATTAAACGCAATTCATCAATGTCATAATCGCCATCAAATTCTTTTAGTGCGTCTTCGATTTTATCAGATTCTGATTCCATGAAATAATCGTGAATTTCTTCCTGCTGATCATCATCAAGCATATCATCAATCCAATATTTGATATTCAGTTTTGTTCCCGAATAAACAATCTGCTCCATTTCTTTAATTAAAGCATCCATCGACAAACCTTTTGCAGAAGCGATATCGCTTAGCGGTAATTTTCGATCGATATTTTGAATGATATATAATTTATTGGCAGAATTTACTCCTGTAGATTTTACTACTAAATCGTCTGGACGAATAATATCGTTGTCATCAACATATCTGCTGATTAAGGCAACGAACTCGCTTCCGTATTTTTTTGCTTTTCCTTCTCCAACTCCATGAATATTATATAATTCAGTTAGTGAAATTGGATATTTTAAAGCCATATCTTCAAGAGAAGGATCTTGAAAAACAACAAAAGGAGGAACACCCAATTTTTTAGCTACTTTTTTACGCAGTTCGCGCAGCATTCCCATTAAAACTTCATCGGCTGTTCCAGTTGATTTTGATGACGCAACAATTGCTTCGTCATCGGCTTCGCTGTATTCGTGGTCTTCCGACATCATAAACGAAACTGGACTTTGGATAAAATCCAAACCTTCCTGCGTAATTTTAATCACGCCGTAAGTTTCAATATCTTTAGACAAATACCCTGAAACCAAAACTTGTCTTAATAATGCCATCCAATATTTTTCGTCGTGGTCTGAGCCAGAACCAAAATATGGCTGTGTATCTGTTTTGTGCGCTTTAATAACGGCGTTGATGCGTCCTATTAAAGTAAACACAATTTCTTTTGATTTGTAAATATGTTTGGTATCGCGAACAATCTCCAGCAATTTAACCACTTGTTCTTTGGCTTCGATTTTGTTTTTAGGATTACGAACGTTGTCATCCATATCTGCACCTTCACCTGTTTCGCTGTCGAATTCTTCACCAAAATAATGAAGCAGGAATTTTCTACGTGACATTGAGGTTTCGGCGTAAGCCACAACTTCCTGTAAAAGTGCAAAACCAATTTCTTGTTCGGCAACTGGTTTTCCAGACATAAATTTCTCTAACTTTTCTACATCTTTATAGGAGTAGTAAGCCAAACAATGTCCTTCTCCGCCATCACGTCCGGCACGACCTGTTTCTTGATAATAGCTTTCTAATGATTTTGGAATATCGTGGTGAATTACAAAACGAACGTCTGGTTTGTCGATTCCCATTCCGAAAGCAATCGTTGCAACTACCACATCTACGTCCTCCATCAAAAACATATCTTGATGTTTGGCGCGGGTTTTTGCATCTAAACCTGCATGATAAGGTACAGCACTAATTCCGTTCACTTGTAAAACTTCGGCAATAGATTCTACTTTTTTACGGCTTAAGCAGTAAATAATTCCAGATTTGCCTTTATGTTGTTTGATAAATCGAATAATATCCGACTCAATGTTTTTAGTTTTTGTTCGAACTTCATAATATAAGTTCGGTCTGTTGAATGATGCTTTAAAAGTATTAGCATCAGACATGTCCAAATTCTTTAGAATATCTTCTTGAACTTTTGGAGTTGCAGTAGCAGTAAGTCCAATAATTGGCACTTTACCTAATTGCTTAATAATATGTCGCAGATTTCTATATTCTGGCCTAAAATCATGTCCCCATTCTGATATACAATGCGCTTCATCAATGGCAACAAAAGAAATTGGCACGCTTTGTAAAAAAGACACATATTCTTCTTTTGTTAAAGATTCTGGGGCTACATATAAAAGTTTGGTTAATCCCGAAGTAATATCTTTTTTAACCTGAGCTATTTCTGTTTTGGTAAGAGAGGAATTTAATACGTGCGCTATTCCATTTTCTGACGAAAGACTTCGAATAGCATCGACCTGATTTTTCATCAAAGCAATCAGTGGAGAAACAACGATTGCTGTTCCTTCCTGAATTAAAGCGGGTAATTGATAACAAAGAGACTTTCCACCGCCTGTCGGCATAATTACGAAAGTATTATTCTTACCTAAAATACTCGTAATGACTTGCTCCTGCAAGCCTTTAAATTGGCTAAAGCCGAAATACTTCTTTAATTCTTTATGTATTTCAATTTCGTTTGAATTCATTCTCTATATTAACTGTATTTTGTATAAATTTGCAACACATAAAGATACAACTTTCTTTTATACATACAAATTTTAAATATTCTGATTTGATCACAAAAGAAAATATATTGGCGATAGCCAAAAAAACAATACTCTCTGAAAGTGAAGCAATTACAAAACTAATTGATTTTCTAGACGAAAATTTCTACGAAGCAGTACAGCGCATCTACGAAACTAAAGGTCGTCTAATCGTTACAGGAATCGGAAAAAGCGCGATCATTGCTCAAAAAATGGTTGCCACTTTTAACTCTACAGGAACCCCTTCTATGTTTTTGCACGCTGCCGAAGCGATTCACGGTGATCTAGGAATGATACAAAATGAAGATGTTATTATTTGCATTTCTAAAAGCGGTAACAGTCCAGAAATCAAAGTCTTGGTTCCATTATTAAAAAGATTTGGAAATACCTTGATTGCGATTACAGGAAATATAACTTCATTCTTAGCAAAAGGTTCCGATTATATTTTAAACACCACAGTTAACACAGAAGCCTGCCCTATTAATTTAGCTCCAACAAACAGTACTACAGCACAACTCGTAATGGGCGATGCCTTAGCGGTTTGTTTAATGGAAATGCGAGATTTTAAACCTGAGGATTTTGCAGTTTATCACCCAGGCGGTGCTTTAGGAAAAAAACTTTTGCTTCGTGTAAAAGACATGATAGAACATTCGTTAAAACCAGCAGTTACACCAGATACTTCGATCAAAAAAGCTATTTTCGAAATTTCAGAAAAGAGATTAGGTGTAACGGCAGTAATTGAAGACAATAAAATTATTGGAATTATTACTGATGGAGACATCCGACGAATGCTAAATGACGTAGATACTATTGCGGACTTAACTGCAAGGGATATTATGTCTAAAAACCCTAAAGTAGTTTCTTCAGAGACTATGGCAGTTGATGCATTAAATATTTTAGAAGATTTCTCTATAACACAACTGATTGTTGCTGACAATGGAGAATACAAAGGAGTTTTACATTTACATGACATTTTAAAAGAAGGAATCGTATAATGGCAAAGAAAAATCTTGGCGAGATGTCATTTTTGGATCATCTTGAAGAACTTAGATGGTTATTAGTTAGAAGTACAATTGCAATATGCATTATGGCATTTGTTACTTATTTTATAAGTGATTATTTATTTGATCAAATTATTTTAGGTCCAATTCGACCTACATTTTTTACTTACGTATGGTTCTGCGATTTATCGCATCAATTGAATTTCGCAGAAAGTATTTGTATTACAGAGCTGAATTTTATTATTCAGAATACCGAAATGGAAGGTCAGGTCAATATTTTTGTATGGATGTGCCTTTTGGCAGGTTTTATCTTGAGTTTCCCTTACATATTGTGGGAAATTTGGAAATTTATCAGCCCTGCCCTTTATGAGAAAGAAAGAAAAAATGCAAAAGTATTCATCTTTGTTTCTTCTTTACTTTTCTTTTTAGGAGTATTGTTTGGATACTTTGTCGTAATTCCGATGTCAGTAAATTTCGTTGCCACTTTCTCTGTAAGTGATGTTGTAAAAAACCAATTTACACTTGAATCTTATATGGGAATGGTAAAAACAAGTATTCTTGGAAGTGCCATATTTTTTGAATTACCAATCGCCATTTATTTCTTAACTAAATTAGGCTTGGTAACTCCTGAATTTTTAAGAAAGTACTGGAAATACGCCGTAATACTTATTTTAATTATAGCTGCTATTGTTACACCGCCAGACGTTGTAAGCCAAACGATTGTGGCAATTCCAATGTTAATTATTTACGAGGTTAGTATCCTAATTTCGAAGGTTGTATATAGAAATAAATTAAAAGAAAACAATGTCTGATATCATTCAAGAATTTAACGACTATCGTTCTAAAATGAACGAAAAACTGCTTGCTGACAATAACAAAATTGTAAAGCGAATTTTTAATCTTGATACCAATGCTTATGCGCCAGGAGCTCTAGATGTAAAAACAAAAGAACTTTTAGGTTTAGTTGCATCTGCTGTTTTAAGATGTGATGACTGCGTAAAATATCACTTAGAAACAAGTTATAAAGAAGGTGTTTCTAAAGAAGAAATGATGGAAGCGATGGGAATTGCAACTCTTGTGGGAGGAACTATCGTTATTCCTCACTTAAGAAGAGCTTACGAATTTTGGGAAGCTTTAGAAGAAGCAGGGAAATAATTAGAAAATGTGCCAATTTGATAATTAGATAATTTCTCCTGAAATACGTTAATTATTTAATTTTGAAGCACAAATTCTAAATTTGAAAAACGCAATAATTTGTTAATTGATTTATCAAATCGATTATTTTAAATTTATTTTGTCTTTCAAATCAAATTATAAAATTGAATTTGAGATCGTTTTTTCATTATCTCATTATCTAATTTTCAAATTATCTAATTAAAAAAAATGAAGCTAAGAGCCGATAATTTAATCAAAACCTATAAAGGAAGAAGTGTTGTAAAAGGAATTTCTGTTGAAGTAAATCAAGGGGAAATTGTGGGGCTTTTGGGTCCAAATGGTGCGGGAAAAACAACGTCTTTTTACATGATTGTTGGATTAGTAAAACCAAATCAGGGAAACATTTACCTTGATGATTTGAATATTACCGATTATCCGATGTACAAACGTGCTCAGCAAGGAATTGGTTATCTGGCACAAGAAGCTTCTGTTTTTAGAAAATTAAGTATTGAGGATAATATCTTGAGTGTTTTACAATTGACAAAACTTTCTAAAGAAGAGCAGATTGCTAAAATGGAAAGTTTAATTGAAGAATTTAGTTTAGAACACATTCGTACCAACCGAGGAGATTTACTTTCTGGAGGTGAACGTCGTCGTACTGAAATTGCACGTGCATTGGCAACCGATCCTAAATTTATTTTATTGGATGAGCCTTTTGCAGGAGTTGACCCAGTTGCGGTTGAAGATATTCAGAGAATTGTAGCGCAATTAAAAAATAAAAATATCGGAATCTTAATTACCGATCACAACGTTCAGGAAACTTTAGCTATTACGGATAAAACATATTTAATGTTCGAAGGAGGAATTCTAAAAGCGGGAGTTCCAGAAGAATTGGTAGAAGACGAAATGGTTCGCCGCGTTTATCTAGGACAAAACTTTGAGCTTCGTAAGAAAAAATTAGAGTTTTAAGAACATTATATGTGAAATGTGAAAGGTAAAAAGTGAAATGTAAATTACTTTTTACCTTTCACTTTTCACCTTTTACTCGACCGTAATAAACTGCAATTGCTCTAAATCGCCGTTGTAAATATTAACATCCACTCTGTGTTTTATTCCTGGTAAAGATGCTTTTTCTGTAAACTGCCAAAACAGCCAGTCATCTTCAATCTTTTCTCTGTAGAAATTATAATTGGCAATCCAGAAAAGATATTCACTGAATTCTTCTTTTAGAAAATCAGAATAATAGCGTTCTCCAGAATAAATTATTGGGCGAACCTGATAGTGTTTTTCAACCTTAGTCAGCCAGCGTTTTAAACCCACTTTTAAACTGTCCAAAGACTGATTTTTAGGTAATTTTTCAATATCCAAAACTGGCGGAAGATCTCCTTTTTGAAGCTTAACAGTTTTTATAAAAAGATCGGCCTGCTCGATAGAATTTTCGTTTGGGCGGTAATAATGATAGGCACCGCGCATAATTTTGTTTTCTTTTGCGCCTTCCCAATTCTTGTTGAATTGTCTGTCTACACGATCATTTCCTGCTGTTGCACGAATAAAAACAAATTGAACTGGATATTTTTCGTCTAAAATTTCAACTTCTTCCCAATCTACTTTTCCTTGAAATTCAGAAACATCAATTCCAATAACTTTTCCTTTATGATTTTCAAGAACGCGAATATTTCTAACATCCGAAAGATGTTTGTCAACCGCGTCTTCATCTAAAACTTTTTCAGATTTAAACCCTAAATAATAGGCCAATCCGTTACGATAATGATAAATGATTCCAATGAATAAAAGCGCGGAGAAAATTAATAAAAGTCCTCGAAAAAGCCTGCTTAAAAATGATCTTCCAGCTGGTTTCCTTGAATATGTTTTACGATAAGTCGTTTTTCTGGCCATGAAAATTGAACTACTTCTTCAAAAACAGATTATTAATAATTGACAATAAAACGTAGAAAACAATAATCAACGGAATTGCAATGTAATGCAGCAAAACAACTAATAACACTGAAATTGTCAAAAACACAATTTGAAGTGCGTTTTCTTTTAAGCTGAATTTTTTAATTTTTAAAGAGAACAACGGAATCTCAGCATTTAAAATATAAGCACTGCATAATGTTATAAGCAATAAAACCCATTGATTAGTTAAAATTTCTAATATCATCAGAGAATCTGAAAATGATATTACCAAAGGAAGACTTAAAATAAACAATGCATTTGCCGGCGTTGGCAGACCAATAAAAGAATCTGTCTGGCGTGTATCGATATTAAAATTTGCCAAACGATAGCAAGATCCCAAAGTCACGATAAATCCTAAAAAAGGAATCGCTGGGCTTGTTCCTAATTCATGTCCACTATTAGCAAACATGCTGTACATTACATATCCTGGAGCTACACCGCTTGTAACCATATCTGCCAAAGAATCCAACTGTAATCCAAGCGGGCTCGAAACTTTGAATAATCTAGCAAAAAAACCATCAAAGAAATCAAAAAAGATTCCTAAACAAACCATGTAAAAAGCCATTAAATAATCTCCTTGAGAGACAAAAACAATTGCGACACAACCGCAGAAAAGATTAATTAATGTGATTAGATTTGGAATGTGCTTTTTGATATTCATAGTTTGAAATTTTGATAATGGCAGAGAACAAATTTAGCATAATAACTGGATGCAAAACGAGTTTTTCTCATAGTTTTTTATTTCTCAGCTCGACTTTTAGAATATTTAAGAGAACGAACTTAATAGATTAGTAAAATATTATATTTTTGATAAAAATTAAAACAGACCTAAGTCTGCAAAAAAAGAACTTTTGAAAAAACTTTTAGCATTTATATTCTTTTGGAGTTTTACTTCACCATATGCTCAAACTATTCGAAAATATTCGAATGAGTTTATGAATATTGGAGTAGACGCAGCAGCTCTTGGAATGTCAAGCACAGTAACGGCTTCTACAAATGATGTTAATGCAGTTTACTGGAATCCAGCAGGTTTAACTCATCTTGAAGATCATCAAGTCGCATTGATGCATGCGAGTTATTTTGCCAATATTGCGCAATATGATTATATCGGTTATGCAAGTCCCATTGATGAACGAAGTGCCTGGGGAATTTCGATGATTCGTTTTGGAGTTGATGATATTATGGATACCACACAATTAATCGACAATCAAGGAAATATCGATTATAACAGAATCAGCTTATTTTCTACTGCAGATTACGGCTTTACTTTTTCTTATGCCAGAAAACTTCCTGTCGAGGGATTTCAATATGGGGTTAACGCAAAAGTTATTCGAAGAATAATTGGGAAATTTGCCAATTCGTGGGGATTTGGATTTGATATTGGACTTCAATTTGAAAGAAATGATTGGAAATTTGGTTTAATGCTTCGCGACATTACCACAACTTATAATGTTTGGAATATTGACGAAGAAGAATATGCAAAAATCGCAAATGCTATTCCAGGAGAAAACAACACATTACCAGAAAGCACAGAGATTACGTTGCCAAAAGCACAATTAGGAGTTTCAAAAAGATTTGATTTTCACAATGAATGCAGTTTGGTTACTTCTGCAAATTTAAACATGAGATTTGAACAAACGAATGATATCATTTCATCAAAAGTAGTAAGTATAGATCCCGCAATTGGATTTGAATTTGGCTACACCGATTTGGTTTTCGTAAGAGCCGGCGCTGGAAATTTTCAAAATGTAACACAGTTGGACAATACTGAAAAAGTAAATTTTCAACCTAATATCGGTCTTGGTTTTAGATACAAAGGCATTCAGATAGATTATGCCTTAACAGATTTAGGAAACCAGAGTACCGCATTATATTCTAATATTTTTTCGTTGAAAGTAGATTTAGGAATCTTTAGATAGTTATAAAACCATAAAATCTTTTAAAAAATTAATCATGAAAACTGTCATTTTCAAAAAAACACTTTTTATTTTATTCTTCTTATCAAGTTTTATTGGTTTTAGCCAGAGTTTATCTTTATCTCCAAATGCTAAAATAAGTGTTCTTACTTGCGGTCTTGGAAACGAAACTTACTCTTATTTTGGTCATACAGCTATTCGTGTTGCTGATCCTGCGAATAATATTGATATTGTTTACAACTATGGTGCTTTTGATTTTAGAACACCAAATTTTGTTGCCAAGTTTGCTAAAGGTGATTTACAATATTTTATTATCACACACCCTTATGCTGATTTTATAAACGAATACAGTTCTGATAAAAGAAGTGTTTACGAACAAGATCTTCAAATTTCACTGCCTTTAAAACAAAAATTATTTGACAATTTAAATAAAGCTTTATTCTCTGAAGAAAGATATTACACTTATAAATTTATTGATAAAAATTGCACTTCCATGGTTGTTGACGTGATCAATAAATCATTAAACCAAAATGTTATCACCAAAAAAGAAGATACGGATAAAACATATCGTTCTATTCTTTTTCCTTATTTTGATGGACATTTTTACGATCAATTAGGAACAAGTATAATTTTTGGAACGAAGGTGGACCAAATGGGAACGAGAATTTTTCTTCCTTTTGAATTAAAAAACAGATTAGAAAAAACTACATTTCAAAATCAGCCATTAGTTAGCAAAAGCAAAACATTATTGGAATTTACAAAAGAAACTCCAAAATCATGGTGGAATAACATTTATACTTATCTATTTATTTTGCTTTTTGTGATTTTGGCAAGAAACAAAACAGTAGACAAAATCTATTTTCTGATTTTATCTTTAATGGGAATTTTCTTTGTTGTGATGGGATTTTATTCTTTTCACCAAGAACTGGCGATGAATTATAACGTTTTACTTTTTAGTCCGCTTTTATTGGTTTTAGTTCTGTTTTCTATTTTCAAAAACAAAAAATGGACATATAGATTTTCACTTATAAATTTCGTTCTTTTAGTAGTCTACTTTTTGTTTTTGATTAATAAGGCTCATTTCTTTATTACTCTGCCATTGATTATTACCAGCGCTGTAGTTTTAGTAAGAACTGCAATCAGAAACAAAAAGCCAATTCCGATTATAATTTAAAAATTATTGGCCTCGGTAAAACAAAACTGTTGTAATGGTTTTGAAAGTGATGCTTAAATCGAGAAAAACGCTCCTGTGTTTGATATAATATAAATCGTATTGAAGTTTAATTAAACTTTCATCGATAGATTCTCCATAAGAATAATTTACCTGAGCCCAGCCTGTAAGTCCTGGTTTAATAACATGTCGTGTCTCATAAAAAGGCATAACGCTGGCAATTTCTTCGACAAAGAACGGACGCTCGGGTCTTGGCCCAATGACTGCCATATCGCCTTTTAAAACATTTATAAACTGCGGCAGTTCATCTATCCTTGACTTTCGCATAAATTTACCAAAAGGAGTAACTCTTTTATCATTATGGGCTGCAAAAACTGCTCCACCTACTTCAGAATTCTCGGTCATTGTCCTAAACTTGTAAATCTTAAAAACAACACCGTTTTTACCGACTCTTTCCTGCGTATAAAAAAGACTTCCTTTGTTTCCTAAAAGATTGCAAAACCAAATAATCGGAATAAAAACCACACAAAATAAAAGTCCTATAAAAGAGAAAAAGAATTCCATAATACGAATCAACAACAGATATAGTCTATTATTATTACTTCGGCTGAAGGGGAAAAAACGGTAGAAATCACGCCCAATATAATGCACTGGGATTCTCTGCGTTTTGCTTTCATATACTTGAGTATATTCACGAATAACATTGCCGTTTTCTAACAAATGAAGCAGCTGCTGGTATAAATCGGCTGTGATACCATCGGTTTTTTGTGATGCAATTATAATTTCAGAAACATCATGCTGCGTTACAAATGCTTCTAAATCTTCTTTTTTTATTTCTTTTACATAATGAAAATCTGATACTTCATTTAAACTAGAATCTGAATTTACAAAACCAATAATTTTATAATGTGGATCGACATTTTCAAGTCCAAGAACTAATTCGTCGACTTCATTTTGATCGCATATTAAAACTACATTTTGTCCAAACCGATGTGATGCCAGGAAATACACATAGAAAAATCGCCATAAAAGTAATGAGCTTAGAACAGCAAAATAAAAGATTACGATCACTACTCGCTGCTTTGGAAGTTCTGGCGATAAAACCGGTGTAAGTAAATATACAGTAACAGCGGTAAGAGAAGTTAAAATTACACTTCGCAAAATCTGAAATTGATTACTTGCCGTCTGGAGATTATACATTTCAAAAATAGCTCCAAAAACATACACGTAACCAATAAGTAAAAAAGATTTATAAAATCTTTTTTCATTTAAAGTGTAATACTGATAATCGAAAAGCACACTAAGTAAAAAGAGTGCTGTAAATATAAACGCTGCATCAAAAAGACAAAGTAGAACCTTTCTTTCTGAAATTTCAAAATGCATTTTTCTTTTTGAAAACATTTTTTTAAAGTTTGTTAGGGGCTTAAACTTGAGGCAAATGTATTGTAAAAAATTTTAAATTAATCTACTAAATTTTCTGCTTTTTCGGGAATTTTAATCTTTACCGATAGAAGACTCAGCGCATATATAAATGCTGGCGCAGCAATTCTCATTGCAGCATGATTGATAGTTAACAGCCAAAAAACAACACAGGATAAAAAATAGAGGTGCTGTCGATTATTTATGTAAAGTACAAAAGGAGTTATAAATAGTATTAGTAAACCAAAAATTCCAAATATACCATGTTCAGAAAGCATTCTTGTAATTTCATTATGAGACGCAGCTTCTTCTTTTAAATACTCTAACCTTCTGGACTTACTTAATCCAGCCCCAACACCTAGAATTGGATCATCTAGAAACAGCTTTATTTCTGCATCCATAATTTCTTCTCGCCCGCCTAACCTGTCCTTTTTTTCTCTTCCTCGAGCATCTTTGTTAGCATATCGTTTTTCAATCAATCCAGAAGTTTGAATAGAAGAATATGTCCAAATACCTAATCCCATTAAAGCGGTTACGACAAAAATCAAAATAAATTTACCTCTGCCTCTTGCATTTGAGTTTCTGTATAGTAAAAATAACAAGCAAACAATCATACCTACAGCAGTAATAATACCGCCTCTTGAAAATGTAACTATTCCTCTATAAGTTATGAAAACCAATAAAAACCCATTTAATAGTATTGCTCTTTTTGATTTCGAAAACAATATGAATTGGGTAAAAAAGACAAACATTCCTAATCCTAAAATGGTTGAAACTTGGTTCGGACCAAATCCTCCTGAAGTTTCAAAATTTGACTGTGTTCCTGTTATCACATCTTTAACACTTGGATTGTATAAAAACAAATAGACGGTTGTGGTTACAACTGGCAATCCCAGTGCAACCATGATATTTTGCAAATCAGAAAAAAGCATCCCTCTTTTCATTGTATATATTGCGGATATTGCCAGACATACAGGACCTGATAAATTAAAAAACAAAGCTTTTTTAATATCTATCGAAGGATCTGAGGCTGCAACAGTAAATAAAATACCTGGTATTAATAGAATTAGGAAAAAACAATAGATAAACCCATTCCGAGAAAAATTACTGTAAAACATCCCCATCAACATGAAGAAAATCACACTAAACTTTACATATTCATTGTTAAAGTTTCCACCTGTCATTCTTAAAAAAACCTCAGCACCAACTAAATAAGCTGTAACTAATAAAACTTCATTATTCTTGTTTTTTGTTTTATAAACTATATAAAATCCAACAATAGGAATTATTAAACTGTATATTTTGGATAAAAAAGGCACAGCAAAAACAGCTATCGCAATTGCGGCATGAATTATTAGAAGAAATTCATAAGACCATTTTTTGTTTTTCATTTATTCCCTGGATTATTTTAAACAGCTAAAATAGTTAAAGATTTCAACCATAAAAGATACTCTGCAATGATATTTTTTTCACTAAAATTCAATTGGACTTTATGATTTAAGGTTTCTCCTAGTTGTTTTCTTAAATTTTCATTAAGAATAAGTTTTTCAACTGCTTCTACAAATTGAATCACGTCATTTGATTCTACTATTAAACCTTCTTTCTGTGACATTATTACTTTTGAGATCTCTCCAACATTCGTTGATATTACAGGAAGAGCATGACGTCCATATTCTAAAATAGCCAAAGGAAGTCCTTCAGATAGAGAAGGCAAAACTCCAATTTGACATTGCTGAATTGCTGAATCAACATTATCTGTTGAACTATATAAAAAAACAACTTCATCAAGTTTTAACAAGTTGATCTTTTTTTTGAGTTCTTCTGAATATGTATCGTGAAAATCCTTTCCAAATAAATGAAAGGTCCAATCGGGAAATTTATTTCTAATTATATTGGCAGCGTTAACAAGTAAGTGGTGATTTTTTTGCGGTCGTAGATTCGCCACACAAATAATTCTTTTTTCATCCTTACCTTTTAACAAAACTCGCTCTTTAGTCGCAAAAGAATCAATAATAAAATTAGGTAAATAAATAAAATTTGAACACCATAAATAAGATTGCGCCCAATCTCTCAAATCTGAATTTACTGAAATAACACCTCTAAAAAATATAGAACCAATTTTTAAACTTAAATTCTTCCTTGAAGACAAATCCTGCGAAATTCCGTAATGATCATGCCACATAATTTTGATTCTTGGCAAAGTTAATTTTACTAAAACTGCAATAAAAAAAGAAGAACTATGCGCATGAATGAATGTAACTTTATTCTTTTTTAAATAATTACGAAGTCTAAAAACTGCCTTGTAATCAATCTTTTTCCTTTTCTTTAAAAAGAGATATGAAACTTTTTCATTTATTTCACTTTTCAGTAAACCTTCTTTTCTAGATACGATTAGTCCGGAGAATTCTATTTCTTTAGCTAATCCGTTTGCATAATTGACCGCCATTCTTTCAGCTCCTCCTGCTTCCAAAGAATCAATAATTTGAACAATTCTCATTTAAACAAAAGTTTTTTAATTTCGGATTCGAAAAGTTCTAAAGTATAATACTGTGACCAATCCTGCGACAATGTACTTTTTGACTTATAATTATTTTCGACAGCGATTAAATTCTCAATCTGCTTTACATCTTGATTTAAATCCATTTCTAGCAAAATACCTCTATTTCCAAAATCAAGCATAGAAGGAACGCATGAAACTTTACTTGCCACTGGAATACATCCCCAAAACATGGCTTCTGCAATAGCTTTTGGCCAGCCTTCACTTTTTGATGGCAATATTACAAAATGACTTTTCTGGTATGCATCTTTGATAGTTTCTTTACTTTCATTTCCATGAAAAACAATAAAATCTTGAAGATGATTTTGTTGAACATAGTTTTGCAAATTTTCTTTTTCTGAACCTTCACCGTAAATATTCAAAATAACCTTTCTTTCTTTTTCAAGTAGTTTTTCAATTAGTTTTATTGCATACAATGGATTTTTTCCTGAAACTAAACTTCCAACAAACATAAAATATATTAATGATTTTAAACCCGTTTTGGTAATAATTTCTTTTTCCGACTCTGAGTAAGTTGCTGTAAAAAATGATTTTATATTTTTAGACTGCTTTTCCCAATCGCCATAAACCAATACCTTCATGTTTCGGGTTAAAAATGTATTGTTAAGAATCCATTTCTGAAGACGATATGAAAATGGCTGTTTACTTCTAGGATCCCAATTACCAGCATATTTGGCTGTTTTTATTTTTTTTGGAAAAAATATTTGAGCAAGACAACCTATAAGCCCGATATTTCCCGGACAACGTAAATGAATATAATCTGATTCTTTCATTGCCCAAAAAATTTTCCAAAAAATAATCGGCAGTTTAAGTAAAGAAATCAAAGCATCAGATAACTTCTTAAAATTAAAGCTGGAAATCTCCCTAAAGTCAATATTTTGAAAATTGTAAAAAGTATCAACTTCCGTTAAGTTTCTCTTCGAGCTTAAGGGAGCGACAATAATTAATTCATCAATATATTTAAGCCAAATATTCATTTCACGAACATAAGGAGCATAGCCATATAGATTATTGGCTTTCTCAATATGATCAACGTGAGTTATTATTAAAAACTTCATTTATAAATCTTAAACGTTGGGTTTATTAAACAATAAACCTATTAGTCCAATAGTTCTTCCAAAAGATTCAGTAAATGCACTTTTTTTATTCTTTTCTGTTAGAGTGTTACTGAGACGAATTATTGTGAGTAAAATGGTAATGGCATTCCATTTATATCGTGCCAGTAAATTTGGTTTCGGATTCTTAATTCTCCAAACATACCATCCGTTTCTAACTACCATTTTTCCATATTTAAATAGATTTGGCCTGCCTTCTGGAGCATGAAAATGACTTAATTTTACATTGGTATTAATTACATTTTTACCAAACTGTAAAGCTCTTAAACTAAAATCTGCATCTTCGTATAAACCATATCCTTCAAAGAATTTTGAAAATTTAATTTTTTCAAAGACACTTTTTTTAAAAGCCATAGACATTCCAATTAGCAAGTCAACCTCATATGTTTTTCCTGTTAAAGGGAATCCGCAAGTTCTTCCATGAGAGTATAAAGGCATTTTACCTGGTCCAAGGTTAGAGGCAAGACCAAGATAATTTCTAACAACATTTCTTAAGCCTTCCTTATAAAAATATCCTTCAAACAAATAAAACTTTTTACGGCTATAAGAATGATTTCTCTCTTGAATCTTCCATTTATTTTCATTAACTGCAACTCCTCCTACTCCAACAATTTCGTCATCACTTTGAAATGTTTTAATAATTTCTTCAAAATACTTAGGCTCTAAAATCGTATCATCATCTAAAAAACAAACAATTTCAGATTGTGGATCAACTTTTGAAATTCCAAAATTACGTTGTTTAGTTAACCCTCTATCTTCATCTTTTACTCTAAAATATTTCAGGTTTTTAAAGTCATGTCCCTTCAGAATAAATTCTGTTTTATCATTTAATGATCCATCAATTACTAAAATTTCATCTGGATATTTATCTTGAATACTTACCGATTCGAGTAATTTAAATAAGGATTCAGCTCGCATGTAAGTACAGACAATTAACGAAACTTTCATTTTTGACTATTTAGTTTGTTGGCCCAATATAAACTTTTATTCCATTGCCTTTGATAATTAGCATAATATCTAAATGGGTTTTTAATTTTTTGAACACTGTAAAATTTAAAAAACAAAGTCGTTTTATAGCTGTTTAACTGCTCCTTTGTTAAATTTAAAAGATTATATAACATTACAGTCGGAGAAGGTTTTGGCTGTATTTTATCTTCTTGCCAAGGAAGAGTAAGTTTTCCTCTAAAACCGCCAATCGGTGCTTTAAGATGAATTATTTCTGGCTTAGGCAAATAGGTAATGTCAAATCCTAAATTTCTGAGCTGCATTCCATAATCACTATCTTCACCATAACCAAATTCAAAATTAGTGTTATAAGAGATGTTTTCAATATTTTTCGTTTTTAAAATACTACATCCTGAGCCAAAACTAGTGAACTGAGATTTTTGTTTGTTTTTTTTACTTTGCGGGTAGTCAGACGCATAACATCCAAAAGTTACCTGTTCAAGACCTTCTTTTTTGATTAGTTCAAAAGCTTGCTTTAAAAAACCATAATCAATTCTAATGTCATCATCAGCCATAAAAACCCATTCGCTAGTTACGTGTTTGAGAGCTAGATTTCGTGCATTACATGCACCTGTTTTGTGAGTAAAAATATGCTTGATAAAAAAAGGCCAACTTTCTTTTTCTATATAAGATAGATCCGAAACAGATTCATTAACAGGATTTTGTTCTACGATGATTACATTTTGCGGCAAAAAACTTTGTAATGATAAATCTTTTAAAAAATCATACAAATATTTTTTACGTCCGATTGTTGGAATTATAATATCTAAAGTTCCTTTTTCTACTACTTTTTTGCTTGATTGTATTTCAATTTGTTCTAATATACTGCTATCTAGATTTCTTTTTTTATAGAACAAACTAAATAAGAGAGGGAAAACTGTAAATTTTCGCTCATAAAGAAATAAATTCAAAAACAATAAAAAAACCCAGCTTGTTTTATAATGCTGTTTGACAAATCGAAATAAAAGAAATTTACTTTCACTTTGTTTTGATAATGACTCTGAAAACTCTTTTATTAACATTGGCTCTGAATAACAAAACAGCCCCAGAGGCATTGCTAATTTTGCAATTGAGTTTAAAAAATAATCAAAGTTTTTATCTTTTTGCACTTCATTTTTTAGCATCAATAAAATAGAAGCATGAACTCCCCCAACATGACTGCTCATTTGCCAAGTTGGATAATTTACCTTTTTATTGATGTTTAAAAAAGGTGATGTTTCAACATATCCAATCTCCTTTGATATAAAATAATTTGAAGACAAATTATACGATGCCATTATTTTTTCATGATGAAAAATATTCTGAAATTCAAGAATATTAAGATTTGATCTGAATGAAATATGGCACCAAATAATAAAAGTTTGCGGAAATTTTTCTGCAAGCTCAATTAGGTTTTCAGTAATACTATTCTTCTCAAAAGGTACTTTGGCGTCTTTTGTTTCAACCTCAACAACCTTATTTTTTTGATGATAAACAATTATCACTTTTTTATTTTTTTAGGTTTAATCTTTTTTGATAAAAGTTGATATTTTCAATCACAATATTATTTATATCAAATTTTTCTTCAACGTGTAATCTTGCAGATTTACCTATTTTTTGAGCAAAGAGATTATCACTCAAAACTTTCTTTATTTTTTCTGCGTATAAATTATGATTAGAAGGATGAACTAAAAAGCCGCTTTCTTCGTCTACAATAAGTTCTTGCGACCATCCAATATCACTATTAACAACTGCTTTTTGCATTGCCATAGATTCGATAGTTACCATTCCTAAAGTTTCAGCAAAGGTTGGAAACACACATACATTTGCTTTCTTAATATAATTTTGAATTTTACTGTATGGAATTTTACCTAAATAGGTTACATTTTTCAGATCCTCTTCAGTAAATAAGCTTTTCATCAAATCCCAAGTTGATTTTGAATTTGTTTTTAAGTCGAAAGAATCTCCGCCAATTAAAACTAATTTGGCATTTGGAAAATCTTCACGCACTTTATTAAAAATATGTGGAAGTTCTAGAACTCCTTTTTTCCTAATTAGAGTACCAGCATATAAAATCAAATCTTTTTCAAACTCTTCTGGTATTTCATTTTCAAAATTTTGAAGATCCAAACCATAGTGAATCATCTTAATTTCTTTTCCTTTTATATTAAAAAGATCTTTCGAAACTTCTCCTGCAAATTTAGTTGGAGCAATAAATGCTTCTGCCCTATTTATCGCCAGTTTTTCAAACCAGAAATTCTTGCGTTTTTGTTTTCTGTTTTCTAAATGACAGAAATAGGCATCACTTCCATGAAACCGAATTATCAAAGGAATTTTAAAATTCATAAAAGCTGTAATTCCTGTCCAATCAGGAGCTTCAATTATATTTATATTCTTTTCTTCAATAATTTCATTAATAAAATTTTCTATCTTTTTTCTATTGAAATAAAAATTAAAAAACCTGCCTTTTTTATTATCTAAACTGTAAATGGTAACATTTTCTTCTTCTATAATAAATTTTTCTTTTTGCCCATATACAAAAACAGAAACTTGCACATTGGATTTTCTCAGTTTTTCAACTAAAGTATAAACGCTTGTACCTATTCCGCCATCATGTCCGAAAGCTTTATGAGGATAGTGAGATACAATATAGGCAACATGTAAATTTGATTTCATTTTTTTATATTCAATATTTTCTTTACGCTTCGTTTCAACTGATTTTCTTTTCTTTTTAGAAACCTTTTAAAACTAAATTCGTAGCCTCCTATGTTAAGAAATCTAACCGCGGAGCAATATAGTAAAAGTTCATTTTTAACTAAACTTTCATTTGAATCTATAAGTTTAGTTTGTTTTAAATAAATCCCGCTATTATAATTTTCCTTTTCTTTATTATATGGAGGAAATGAAAAAATTCTTGAGAAAAAACCAAAATCTTTCTGTACTGAATATTCGCTATAATTTAAAGCTTTCGAAACTTTAAAAGTTTTGATTATGTTAATAGTCACCAAAGTGATATTTGATTTTTTAATTTTTAGCCACGAAAAGTAAATTAAAACAGGAGATATAAAATAATCCTTATTTATTGCAAAAGTAATTTTTGGAGATTGAATATTATCATCCGAGACAAACTCTGCGTCAAAATAATTGGATAAATATATTTTCAGCTCTTCCTTATTCCTAGCAACATTAATAATGAATGCTAAATCTTTCAATTGAATTTTTTGATCCAAATGATTGTATTTTATCCATCTTTCAGGATAATAGTCTTTGTCGTTTAGTTTTAGGCGTTTCTGTCCGTCAAAATTTTTTAAAGGTCGAATAATTTTTGAATCACTTTTCTCTCCCAGCCAGGCAGTCCACCACGAAAAAGTAGAATTACTAATTATAAAATCATTACACATAGTACCTAAACAAAGTTGTTCTACTTCATTTAATCCATCTCCAAAAAAAGCATTCTCCAAAAATGAAAAATGATATTTGCAATAATTTATGTCATCACTCAAAATAATAAGATTGTAAGAATCCCATTCTGGAAAAAATTCAACTAAGCTATTTAGGTAATATTTTATTGGAGTTTGAAAATAATCTTTATGATCGACAAAGTCTCCTCTGCGTATAGATATCAAGATTGTACGTTTTTCAAAAGCTTTGTGATACAGTGAACTTATTTTTTCTACCAAAGAATCTGAAAACTCAAAATAATGTTTGGTTAGTTCTCTATCAAAATATTTTTCGGTTTGAAGCCATCCACTTAAATCATAGTTCTTAGCTTCAAAATTCCACTCATAATGATTGTATTCTTCTTCTTCAAAATTTACAAAATCTGTCAGATCAGATGCTAAAACAGGTAATTTATTTTTAAATGAACTTTGATATTTCCAAAGTAAAAAAGAGAATTCGCGATTGTTTTTATTCGCTAATCCAATTGTGGATGCAATTTGAAAAAGCTGATTCCCTAAATTTCCTTTCTTCCCTATTTTACTAAATGTTATCATTTACAGTAGTTTTCTAAAAAAGGAATTTTACTTCTTGAAAAAATCATTAATTATTCTACCAGTAAATAATCTAGCGCCTTCACTTGTCATATGTCCACATGAAGAAAAGTATTTATTTTCGACCACTACATTTTCATAATTGTGAATTTCAGGATAGGCTTTTTTTACTTTATCAAAATAATTCATTCCAACCACATTTTCGCACATTGGTGTCATAACTGCGATAAAATTGATGTTGTTTTTTTTACAAATATGCTTAATCTCCTCATAGTATTTATTATGAGGCAACGGATTTAGATTGACGATATTGTTCTTCATATTTCCGTTTTTGTGCTTCTCTAACGGATAAAATCCTAAATTATCTAAAGCATTTGTTTTCTCATTTTCAGCGATTTTATAAACTTCACGGAAACCAATTTTAGAATCGAATTTTATATATCTGTAAAAAGGGATATAGTATAACTCATTAAAATTTTCTTCTGTCAGAAAATGTTCTTTTATCGCATTTGAACAGTGAATATACGGTAAAAATTTTGCGGCAACTCCTTCAGATTCTTGATCGTTTGAAAGATTAAGATCTGCCTCTAGAATTACATTTTTGATTTCGTATTTTCTTTCAATCATTAATTTTAACATCAATGAAGCTTCAAACAAATGTCCACCACTCATTCCATAATTAAAGGTCTTTAATCCTTTTTCTTCAAACATTTGTGATACGAAATGATTATTAGCCCTTGAAGAGCCTAAAATAACGACATCATATTTTTCTTTTTTCGAATTTACTACGGCTTCGATTTTTCCTCTATTTTTTGACTGCATAAATACATAAGTATATAATCCGTCTAAAAGAACAGCAACCAAAATCGTTACAATTAAAATTTTGAATATATAGAGTAAAAACTTCTTCATTAGAATTGAAAATAAATAAATTCTTTATAATCAGAATAGGTTCCAAAAGCGATAATGGCTAAAATTGCTAATGCCATTTTTAACATGCTTTTTTTTCCTGAAATGGGTTCCACTTTCATTCTGTTATTCCATTCAACCAAAACAAACACACCAATCATTAACAATAATTCAAAATTATAGCGCTCATTATCTAAATACTGAAAAGCAAAATCTCGAGTGGTGAATATTCGTTTTAAATATAAAACAGCATCCGTAATTGTTTTTGCTCTAAAAAAGACCCAAGCAACACAAGTCAATAAAAAAGTAGTAAGTATGCTGAATAATACTCTTATAGAATCTAAATTCCATTTTAAAACAACTGAATCTATATTGTTTCTATTGCTATTAGATAATAATAATGGAAGGAAATAAACAGCATTAATAAATCCCCACACGATATAAGTCCAATTGGCTCCATGCCAAAAACCGCTGACAATAAAAATAATGAAAGTATTTCTTATTTTCATCCAAAGTCCGCCTTTACTTCCGCCCAGAGGAATGTATAAATAATCTCTAAACCAAGATGAAAGCGAAATATGCCAGCGACGCCAAAACTCTGCAATATCTCTTGAAAAATAAGGATAATTGAAGTTTCGCAATAAATCTAAACCAAATAATTTAGAAACTCCGAGTGCTATATCTGAATATCCTGAAAAGTCTCCGTAAATCTGAAAAGCAAAATAAATGGCTCCTAGAATTAGAGAAAATGAATTCATTGAAGGATAATTGTCAAAAATAGCATTTGCATAAACTGCGCAAGTATCTGCTATAACCACTTTTTTAACTAACCCCCAAATAATTTGATAAATTCCTTCTTTGGCTGTTTCATAGTTAAACTCTCTTTTAACTTTTACCTGAGGCAGTAAGTGAGTAGCTCTTTCTATTGGTCCGGCCACTAAAAGCGGAAAATAACTCACAAATAAGGAATAATCAATAAAGTTATATTCTGCTTTTATTCTTTTGTAATAAATATCTATAACATAAGATAATCCGTGGAAAGTATAAAATGAAATTCCGACAGGCAAAATTACATTTAATAAAATTGGACTTGCTTTGAAACCAAAAGCGGTAAACATTTCTGCAAAAGAATTTGCAAAGAAATTATAGTATTTAAAAATCCCTAAAAAACCTAAATTCACTAAAATACTAAGCCAAAACCAAAATTTCCGGCTTTTTTCTGAATTACTTTTTTCAATCTGAATTCCAGTGAAATAATCTAAAAAAGTAGAAAACACTAATAAGAAAAGAAATCTCCAGTCCCAGCAAGAATAGAAGTAGTAACTCGCAACAATTAATAAAGCATTTTGTGTGCTTTTGTTTTTATTGAATACAAACCAATAAAGAAAAAAAACTATTGGTAAAAATATGGCAAATGCCAAAGAATTAAAAAACATAAATTAATTTAATTTTTTGTTATGGGTCTAATAGAATTAATTACTTATTTTTTCTATCGAATCCCATATTCTATTTGATGAAATTTCAGACGGCTGCTGGTTAATAATTTCAAACCAGTTTTGAACACTTTTTAATGTCTCAGTTGTTTCTAACGCACGTTTAATTTTAACGCTAATTTCATCAGCAGAATTTAACCAAATAACAGCATTTTTATCAGGCATTGATCGAAAATGCACATAATTGTAAATTTTAGAAACAGACCAATCTGGATCAATTTTGCTTGGAATATCGTAGTTTAAAAATGCACAAGGTTTTTTAAAACAAGCATAATCAAATACCATCGATGATCCTAGATTTACTACCATCTCGGTATGAAAAATTGTATTTGTTAATAATCTAACATCTTCTTGAGTTGGTAAAATGGTATTCCATTCTTCGCCTATCTTTTTCCAAATTGGATCAATTGGAATAATAAGATCTTTATTTTTTTTCACAACTTCATTATATCTGTTAGAAAAATCTACTGGGCAGCGTCTAAATAATATTGCTAATGAATTATTATTGTTTTCATTTATTTTCCTAACCGCATCAGCAACATCAGATAAATATTGAGGATCATCTGGACAAGTCGTAAAATCATCTCCAGAATAGCATATGTATTTTTTATTTAAATCCAGATTATGTTCCTTAAAAAACTGAACTTTGTCTAGAAGGCTATCTTGATCAAAATGACTTTCAAACTGCGGTGTTCCAACAATAAAAATTTGATTTTCTTTTATGTAAGGATAGTATTTCTGAAGCTCTAATTTCATGTGTTCACTCCACACAAAATAGTAATCGGTTTCAACAACCATTGTTGCTTTGGGCAAATTATCCCATGAAAAAATAAATGTTCCAGTCGGAATTTTAAGTTCCTTTGCGGCCAATATTGGAGCAATTGCTAAAACCGGGCGCTGATTTGTACAAAATATAAAATCAGGCTTTTCTTCTTGAAGCGTTTGTAAGCAATGTTTATAAAAATCTGTTTTTGACTCTCGTTTTTTTATTTTCTCCCTAATTTTTTCTAATCCTCTTTCTGAATTATATAGTGCAATTAAAAATCTTGCTGCATAGCTTTTAATTGCACCTTTTATATTTTTATATGAAAAAGGAAAACGATAAGTGTCATAAACTGTATCATTTTCTCTTTTTATATTAAGATTAAGCTCAATATGCTTTCTTGCATTTTTATAACTATCTGTTAAAGGATCTGATTTTGCATTTTTAATTTTTATTTCATTGAAACCTAAAATTGTCAAATCAAATGGGGTATTATTCCAATATGTTATATTGAATTTCTTCTCCAATCCTATTTTATAAAAATTAGAAAAAGCAAAATTTCGAAGTCCAACTCCGTCTGGCAGTAAAATAAAAATCTTTTTATTAGGCATTAACTGTCTCTAAATTGTTTTTGGTGATTGAGCTGCCAAATATCCGATTTCTGCAGACAATTAAGAAATAATTCGGCACTATTTCCTTGACCAAAATCATTATCTGTTTTTTGTACTTTATGCGAATCAATTATAGAAAGTGCTCCTTCGATTTCTTTTACAGAATAATCTACATTTATTATATCGGCATGAACAGCTCTATTCTGCTGTCTTGTTCCTATATTAATAATTGGTATGCCATAATATGGTGCTTCGCGAACTCCGGCACTGCTATTTCCTATAATAAATTTACTATTTTTTAAAAGTGTTAAAAAGTATTCGAATCGAAGAGAGGGAAAAATTTTAAAACGAAGATTCTCTTTTAATTTTTCATAAGCATCCAGAACAAATTGGCTTCCTAGATCATTATTTGGATAAATAACCACATAGTTATGATTGTCTTTCAATAGAGATTCCACAAAATTTTCAGCATATTGCTTCATATTTTGAACCTCAGTTGTCACGGGATGAAACATTACAATTGAAAAATCATTAAAAGGAATATTGTAATATTGTTTTACAGTTTCCAAATCAGGTAATTGATTTGAAAACATAATATCAATATCGGGAGAGCCAATTGTAAATATAGATTCTTTTACTTCTCCCATTTGAATTAATCTTTTCTCGGCTTCAAGATTAGAAGCAAAATGAATATGACTCAATTTGCTGACACTATGTCTTATTAGTTCATCTACTGTTCCTGAAACTTCGCCTCCTTCAATATGCGCTACCAAAATATTATTAAGTGATCCGACAATTGCTCCGGCAAGAGTTTCAACCCGATCTCCATGCACCACAATCATGTCTGGCTTGATGGAGTTACAATAACTTGAAAATCCTTCAATAGTTTTGGCAAGTGTTAGATCCATTGTCGTTTCGTGAGTGTGATTCACAAAAGTGTGTATATTTTTAAAATTGGATCGTTCGATTTCAATTAAAGTATAACCATATTCCTTTTGCAAATGCATACCAGTTACAAAAACAAAAACCTCAAATTCTTTTTGTTTTTCAAGAATTGAGATTAATGATTTTATTTTTCCGAAATCGGCTCTTGTACCCGTTAAAAAAAGGATTTTTTTCATCGGCATTTTATTGAATATCTTCCCAAACTAATTGTTCGTCATTCTCAATATCTCTTGTTGCTGCTTTGCCAAGTAAATTATTAAAGCTTTCAGCTAAAATCTTTCCTGTTCCAGGTCTTTTAACCCAAATATTTTCTTTGGTAAAAATTTCTCCTTTTTTAATTGGGGCAATACTACAAACTGTTGCAAAAGCAAAATCTATTGTTACTTGTTCTTCATCTGCAGGTTTTTTTGAACCGCCTCGCATTTTTGCAATTTCGGCACTCGAAACAATTAGTTCCTTACATGCATTTTCATCCATACTGCAAACAATATCTGGACCTGTACGCTGCATGTGATCTGTAAAATGTCGTTCTAAAATGCTGCCCCCTAATGCAACTGCTCCCAAGCATGCATTATTATTCAAAGTATGGTCACTTAAACCAAAAACTTTGTCTGGAAAAGCTTCGTGTAATTCAACCATTGCACCCAAACGAACTAAATGAATAGGTGTAGGATATAAATTTGTAGTATGTAATAAAGCAACTGGAATATTATGTTTATCAAAAACAGCAACCGCTTTTTGTATACTTTCGATGGTATTCATTCCGGTACTTAGAATTACTGGTTTTCCAAAAGAAGCAATATGTTCTAAGAGAGGATAATTATTACATTCTCCCGAACCTATCTTATAAGCAGGAATATCAAACTTTTTTAATCTCTCTGCTGCTGCACGAGAAAAAGGAGTAGAAATAAAAATCATACCTTTGCTTTCTACATATTTTTTAAGTTCTAATTCTTCTGTTTCATTTAACGAACAGCGTTCCATAATTTCGTAAATAGAAACATCTGCATTTCCCGGAATTACTTTTTTTGCAGCACCGGTCATTTCATCTTCCACAATATGAGTTTGATGTTTCACCAATTCTACTCCTGCTCTCTGAGCCGCATCTACCATTTCTTTGGCAACTTGAAGTGAACCTTCATGATTAATTCCGATTTCGGCAATCACTAATGGTGGATAATCTGGACCAATCTTACGGCCTGCTATTTCTATATAAGGATTCATAATAAATTAGAGATCTATTTAATATTTTTGTATAAATACTGAGCATAGTCAAAATCTTCCTGCGTGTCAATATCTACGCTGGCAAAAGTATGATTTATCTCAAATGGAAAGGCATCTTTTGATATAATTATATCATTAAAAATCTTTTCTGATTTTGTTATATAAAGTAATCCGTTTTCAAAAAAAAGCGGCTCCAGATCTTGGCTTCTCTGTCCGATTTCATAATTGAAAGGAATAAATTTACCATCATTAATTTTTCCAAATTTTTGATGATTACGCGAAACTGTAAATAAACTATCGTAATTTCCTTCCAAATAATAACTGAATGCTTCGTTTAATAAATTTTCTGGTCGTAACGGGTTTGTTGGCTGCAATAAAACAACATTGTCAACATTATTTTCAATAGACTGTAAAACATGTTTTAGTGCTGTAATTGTTGGTTCTAAGTCTCCAGATAAAGATTCTGGGCGATCAATAACTTTAGCACCATATTGTATCGCGATCTCTTTTATTTGTTTATCATTTGTAGAAACGTAAATTTCGTCAATTATCTGACTGTTTTTTTTTGCATATAAAATAGAATGAGCCAAAAGTGGAATATCTACTAATAATTTTATGTTTTTTTGAGATAATCTTTTTGATCCTCCACGCGCGGGAATAATTGCAATATTTTTCATTAGCTAAAATTCTTTTTTGCGTTTCTAATTATCATATTCATTCCGTCATTCCAGTTTTGCATCGAATACAAACTTTCAGGAATTTCCGATTTATGTGTTTCTTTTTCTTCTAAAAATGATTCTATTGCTATTATCCATTCTTCAACGAAATTTGGATTTTCGATCAGTTTTCCCAATTTTCCATATTGTAAAACTTCTGGCACTCCTCCATTTGCAGAAGCAATACAATAACAACCGCAATGTAAGGCTTCGATTAAACTTAAGCCAAAACCTTCATGCCATAGAGTCGGAAATAAATAACTATCTGCAATTTGATAATATTTCGGTAAATCAGTGTTCGGGATTTTTCCTAGAAAACAAACTCCGTCTATTTTAATTTCTCTATTGGCACCAATTACTAAAAGAACAGCATCATGGTCTTTACTATTTATTCGTTTCCAAACATTTAAAATAAAATCCAATCCCTTTTTAGGACGATCTTGGGAACACCAGACAAATACTTTTTTGCTCGTGATTCCTAACTGTTTCTTTAAGTTTTCTTTTTCTTCAAAAGTTACTTTATGAAATTTAGAAGTATCAATTCCATTATGTAATACTGAAAATTTGGTTGGTAATACTGTATAATATTCTCTATGTACTTTATATGAATCGTTGGTTAATAAAATCATTTCATCGATACCTTCAAAAAACCATCTTCCTGAAAAATTTTCAAAAAAAGGAGCGAAACCATGATAGAAAAACTGGAGATAACATTTGTTTCTTCTTCCGCTTTTTTCTAAAAAATCTATAAGTGGTTTTACAATTCCAAAATTATCAATGATTTGAATTATAAATTTTTCGTCCTTTTCAAGGATTCTTTCGAGTGCTTTAAAATATCCTAAGTACTTATTTTTTGAAATTTTCTTTTGTATTTTCAACAGCTTTGTATTTTCAACAAAACTGTAATTAATTTCACGATATAATGTTTCTGGTTTCTCACAAACTATATAATCAATCTGATGATTATTATTAAAATAATTATGATATAATGTAGTCCAGCTTCCGATATGAGAATAAGGTAAAGGAATTTGGGAAATCAGAATTACTTGAGACATTTGCTATTAGATTTGAGTAAAAATAATAAAATTAAATCCTTCTTATTTTTTAATTTTAAAAGTAATAATTTTTAAATCATTACTAATTTTATAGGTGTATGGAAAATTATGATAAGACGAAATGATGTGAAGCAAAATCTTATCATTAATTTCTTTTAATGAATAATATTTTGGGACTGTTTTACCCAAAAGCTTTTTTACTCTAAACTTTAAAGAGGTTTGAAAAGGATCTTGCACAAATTGTATTGACAAAATCTTTTCTGTATGTTGAGGCAATTCTACAAATAGAAAATGATCAATTGCTTCTCTTTTATTATTTATAATTATTTGGCAATCATTTTTTTCCAATTCGTTAAATTCCGATTCAGAAATGAGATGACCCCATTTTTCATTATTAACTACAGTAACTTTATTTTTTTGATTGCTTAATAAATGCTGATGATTTAATTTGACGACGCCCTGCAGCTGAAGATCTTTACTCAAAATATTTGTCTCACTTTTTCTATAACTTTTATGCCATTGATGTAAAAGTAAAACTTCGTCATTATAAAAAATACTTTCAATTCCGGTTCGTATTAATCTCTCATGAATATCTATATCTTCAGCACCCCAAAAGTGCAAAAACTCATCATATCCTCTAATTTTCTCAAGACTTTTAATATAAAACAATGATAATCCTTGAGCTCCAACCCCAGTTGTAAAATCAACTGAATAATCTTGAAAATTTTTATTCGATTTTGATTCTTTTTTATTTAAAAATCCCACTTTAAAATAATAGGCCTTTAAGGGATTTTTTAATTCATGAAGTTTAGAAATAAAATTGGGACTAAAAATCATGTCAACATCTGCTGTAAAAACATAATCTGTAGTAATATTTCTTAATCCAATATTAATTGCTTTCGCTCTTGACCAAGGTTGAAACTCAGAAAAACTATAAATGTAGGTTACAAAGTTATAATTAGAAATTAATCCTTTAATCTCGTTTGCTGTATCTAAATTAGAACCATAATCTAAAAAAATCACTTTAAAATTGGCATTGGTCTGCTTTACAAGTGAATCTAATGAATATTTAACACGTTCAGCATCTCTATTACGATAAGCATAAAGTATCGACAGCATAATTAAAAAATATTATTTTTTTTTACTCTTTTAAGAAACAAGAAATAATTTTGTTTCAAAATCATTTATTATCCTTTCAAATAATTTTCAGCTTCGCGTTTGGAAAGTCCTTTCCACATTAAAAAGTACTTCATTCTATTTTTCTTTAAAATAATTTTCCCGAACATTTTAGTTTTAATTAAATACTCAAGCTTACCTTTTGATTTTACAAATTTTAGCTTAAAACTATTTTCCAAATCGCTTTCTTTTAATTTAGAAACCTCATCATGCATCCAAACTTCTAAAACATTCCCCATATGATAAGTATAATTGTCAGCAGTTGATAATCTCCAAAAACCTTTTTTTACTACCGGAACATCAAATAAATCATCACTTCCTCCTCCCATTATATACTCCGTATATCTTTTTTCTAAAGTATCAAAAATAGAAGCTCGATAAGTAACCACAAAATGACCCGCTCCAATAACCGCTGTTTGGTTGTTGTTCGAAATTGTCAAATTTTTTTTTAATTGAATATCATTATAAAAATTTTCATTACCAATACTAATTCCAAACTTCTTTAATGCCTCTTGATTTACAACTTCTTTAAACTTTATTTTTTTTGAGAACAAAAAATCCCAATAAATATTGCTTGTAAAAGTTCTTAATGATCGAGATGAAGGTGTTGGACAAACTGCTCCACATCTAGAAAAATTTTGAAAGAGCTGATATGTTGCTTCCTGCCATCCGTTCAAAAACAAAACATCTGCATCTGAAGTTGTTATAAGATCAAATTTTTGTCCCGCAACACCTTTTAACATTGCGTTTATGTAGCCTATATTCGATACATGAACAAGCTCCTGAATCCTATTTTCTCTATACAAAACATTCAAGTAATCTACAATTATTTCGCAACTTCCATTATTTACAATTGTTACATAAGTTTTACTGTGGGATGTTTTCCATAAAGAAGACAGGCAGAGTTTTAATATTTCAAAGCTATCTTTAAAATATCCTTCTTGATTTGGTATATATACAGGAATAATAACTTGATGAAAATACTCAGATTTTGAGATTTCCTTATCTTTATTTGGATTAAAACCTAATCTCATTCCATTATAGTCTTATACATTTCTATTACTTTCAATTTATTATCTGAATAATCTAATCTTTCGAGTGCTATTTTTTGATTTTGGATTGCTGCATCTCTTAACAAATTCAAATTTGAACTAGCTTTCAAAATATTTTTTTTAATTTCTGTAATAGATTCTGGATTCTGAATTAAAAAGCCATTTACATTATTTGTAATTATCTCTTCGCTAGCTCCTCCTGGATTTGATTGAATTGGAAAAGCCTGCATAACAATCGCCTCTAACAATGTATTTGGCATTCCATCCGAAATACTATTTCCAATATATATTAAAGATTTCCCCATTAACTTAGTTAATTCATCATGAGACAATTCATGTCTATTATAGAAACGAAAGTTTAATTGATTTGTCTTAATATAATCAATTACACTTTGATGTGCTCCAAAAACTGTGATCTCATAACCGTGTATTTCAGGCAATAATGCATGTAATGCTTTTATAATATTTAGACCTCTTCCTAAACGATGTTCATAACCTTTTACTAAAATAATTTTTCGTTCTGAAATTGGTAATTTAAAAGGTTCTAATTCGCATATTTTATAACCTGTTCCTCCAGGAATAACTCCTAAATGTTGACCTGAAAAATTTAATTTTTGGGCAAGAGCAAAATCTCTTGCGCAATCTGTATGCAAATAATCAACTCTTTTTAAAACTCTTCTAATTTTTGAACTGTGATCTTTAAAATTCATATAATAAAAAATGTCATTTCCCCAACAAGAATACAACCATTTTAATTTTGGAAATTTAAGCATTGTTTTTAAAATAGGATATGAACAACTTTGCATTTCGAAACTATGAACGATATCTGGCTGAATATTTTCTATTACTTTTTCTAAAGCTTCATTTACTGTTATTTCAAGATTTGGAAGTATTTTTTCATAAAAATCAGGGAATTTTTTACTTACAAAATATTCCCCTTTTCTATACGGTCTCTTTCTTTTTTTCCATCCGGTAAATTGTGTAACAGAATCTAATGTTTCTAATTTCCCTTTGTCCAAAACATCAAACCAATACAATTCGTAGTTGGTGTCTTTTAAATTTTCTATCCATCTTGTTACATGAATAGAATGCATAGAAACTAGGAGAATTTTCATTTATAAAATAACTTATTAATTATCTTTTTGACTACCAAAATACTTTGTTTTATACTAAACTGAGTAAAATCATATATTTGATATGCTTTTCCTTTAATTGTTAAACCTAGATAATCTAATCCAATATTCTTTTTTTTGTGATCGAACGATATCCAGCGTTTTGGAAAAAAATCAGAATCATTATTTATTTTAGCAAAAGATCCCCTAAAATTTTTAAGAGGCCTAACTATTTTGCTCCCCTCTCTTTCACCAAGCCATGCACACCACCACGAAAATGTAGAATTACTAATAATAAAATCCTTCATTTGAGAACCAATTGCTAATTGCTCTATAGCAGAAAGATTTTCTAGAAAAATTGCATTTTCTAAAAAACCGAAATGATACTTACAGTACTTAATATCATCACTGGTAAAAATTAAATTTCTCTCTTTCCAGTCTGGAAAATTTTCTTTTAATGCTGAAAAATAATATTGATAAGGTAATTGATAATAATGAGGATGATGAACAAAATCACCTCTTCTAACTGAGATAAAGATTGTATCTTTATCAAATAAATACTGGAATTTATTTAGAAGTTCTTTTAAAAAATCTGATTTAAATTGAAATGTTTTTTTTGTAAAAGCCCTATCAAAATATTTTTCTGATTGTAATGCTCCATTAACATCAAAATTTCCCGAATCTAAACTCCATTCGTGAAATGCATATGAGTTTTCTATTATTTGCTTGAATTGATAATCAGAATCTGTGTAAGAATGAAAATTATAATTAAAAAACTTCGCATAATCCCAAGCAGGAAAGACAAACTCATGTCCGTTTTTTTGCGCAATTCCAATAGTTGATGCTATTTGAAAAAGTTGATTTCCAAGATTCCCTTTTTTGCCTAAGCTTTTGAATGTCAGCACTATAATTTATTTAGTATTTCTTTTCTCAATATAAATTCAAAAATCAATTATTATGAATAATTAATTTAAAGCATGATAATTTTTTGCTGCTTTTAGTTCCTCTGTGTTAAAAAAACGATATCCTTTTTTTAAAGAAATCAATAGTAATATTCCTATTAGAATTTTAATCTTTTTTATTGGTTTCAATTCTATTTGAAATGTATTAATTACTACTCTTTTTATCTCGTTCCAATAATGACTTACAGAAAAATTTTGTCTTAGATTTGTCAATGTCATTAATTCTTTAAAAAGAACAAATTTTATTAGCATTTCTCTTTCTCTCTTATTTAAAAGAGTTGATTCTGATTTTAGATATACAAACACTTTTTGATAGTACTTAAAGAGTGACAAAAAATTATCAATATTTGCACCTGAATTTCCATCAATACTTGAGTGACCTCTTCTTACATAAAACAATGCTTCGCTTATATATTTAAATTTAGCACCTTCAGAAAGTCTAGCAAAATTAAAATCTGTCTCTTGAGCATTTGATAATGTTTCATCAAAAAGATTTTTATTATTTAAAAAATCTCTTTTCCATAAAGGTGAAGGAGTAAGAAAAATTAGTTTCCCAATAATGTAATTATATAAAGAGTTTTCTAAATTATAAATTTCCGGATTATTTAAACCTACAACATTTTCAATCTGATCCACAAAAGTTTCTGAAAAACTGGCACAAAAACTCAAATCTTCATTTTTAGATAGCATCTCTATTTGTCTTTCAAGAAAATCTGGATGCATTATATCATCACTGTCAAACCATTTAATATAATCACCTTTACTTAGTTCAAAGCCATAATTCCTGCATGAATTAGCTCCTTTTATTCTATTTGAAGGTCTTAAATGATATTGAAATCTTTTATCTGTCTCAGTATATTTTGCCATCAATTCTTTTGTAGAATCAATGCTGCCATCGTCTACAATTAGACATTCCCAATTTGTGTAATTTTGCTTTATAATGCTATTAAGCGTCTGCCCAATTAAATCTCCTCTATTAAATGTGGGAATTATTATGGAGATTAATTTATTAGTTAACATATAATGTTGCTTTTATAACTGATGTAAATAAATGAAATAATGGAGAATTATTCCTTTTTTTAAAACACCTTTTTCATGAAAAAGTAATTTTTTTCATGAGATAAAAAAACTTTATCGTCCATATTTTAAAGAAAATAAGCCAATAGTTGTGTGTCAGACAATATTTGGAAACTCTAAATAATAAAAAATATTGTATTCTATTTTTTTTAAGTATCGTTTCTTTTAAATAGAATTTATTATAATCAATGGCATATTTATAAAATCTTCTTAAATGCTGGATTTTGTTATTCTTTATTAAAATTAAATGTTTGTCCAATAAATTAGAAACATTTTTTATCTCTTCAAAATAACTCTTTTCTAATTCTCTTGATAAAGAATTATTGTGCCTTCTATAAAAAATTAAAGATTCATTTAGGATAAGATAGTTTGGATTGAAATAAAGCATATTCATATTAAAATCCCAATCATCACAATTAATTATGTTTTCATTAAAAAGAAAAGATCTCTTTTCTAAAAAAGATCTTCTCCATAAAGGTCCTGAAATATATAATGCAATTTTCCCTGAGAAATAGTCAAATATTAAATCATCAGTAACTATGTTACTTTCTCTTATTTCGACATTTTTTTCAAAGTCATAAAGACTTAATTTGCATATTACTAAATCAAGTCCTTTTGTAAAAAGAGAGGCTTTTGCTTCTAAACAATTTAGTTTCATAACATCATCGCTATCAAAAAATTGTATCAAATTTCCTTTACTCTTTTCGAAACCATAATTTCTACAAGAATTGGGTCCCTTTAATTTTTCAAGTGGTCTTTTGTAATACTTAAATCTATCGTCTTTTGCAACATATTTAGATAAAATCTCGGCTGTATTATCTGTAGAACCATCGTCTACTATTACACATTCCCAATTTTGATAACTTTGCAATAAAATACTATCTAAAGTTTCAAGTATTAAATGTGCTCTATTATATGTTGGAATTATTATTGAAATTAAAGGTGTCATACGGCCAAATTATCCTTAAAAAATCTACGGATACATTTTAGAAAAGGTACTGTCTTGCAATTTTTAAAATAGTTTTTTAGTAAAAAATTCCATTCCTCAAAAGTCATTTCTCTATTTTTTTTAATGGCAATTTCATAATTCATCAAAAATTCATTTCTCTGTATAGATTTAAAAAAGTCTAATTTTTCATGAACTATGTCTGTCAAAAACAATAATTCTGCTTTATTTTTAAGCTCAAAATTGTCTTTCTTACCTGTAATATTTATTTCAGAAAGTCTAACAACAACATAAGAGTTATTAATTGCATATATCGGTTTATTTTCGCTGAAATCTATCCAAGCCATATCATCGCTGTGCCAAGCCAAGGGATATTCTCTAAATCCGTATTTTAAATACGATTTTTTAGTAAAGATATATTCTGACAAAGAGCTTCTTGTTAATCCTTTGTAACGTTTATAATAAAACTCAAAAGCTGTTTCCCACTTTTGATGCTCAAATTTTCCTGAAGTTTTCTTGCCACCTTCAGTAAATGTTTTAGATGCAAATCTTACAACATTGCTCTTAGTCTCAAATTCATGCAGGTTCGAGTAAAACTCCTCTACAACATTGTTAGATAAAAAATCATCATCTCCTAGAATCATTAACCACTCTTCTTCTTTTGATAAATCAATGCATCTCTGCCATTGTTTTACTAAAGAAGTGCTCCCTAGATTTTTTTCAAATCGATAATATTTAAAATTTATTGTTCCTTTAAACTTTTCCAGTAAAAGATCTGGAGATTCATAACTTGCATCGTCACCTATATAAACTTTAAACCTTTTATCTGTTTGGTTGGCTAATGATTGTAAAGTTTCTTCAAAGAAAGTAAGTTTATAATATGGAATAACTATCGCCAGCATTATTTCTTCCTAATTATTTTTTTAATGAAATCTTTAATAATTTTTTTGACTGATATATCGGATAGATTTTGACTGTTATTAATTGCAAATCTTTCAATAAACTCCTCAATAGATTTTGAAGGCATGAATTTTAATTCTTTCCATACTGTTGGCTCAATAGGATGAATGTTTTTAAAATTCATATAATTAGCGCTGTTCAAAGATTTCCAGAATTGGAAATAGTTTTCAGTATTAAAATCATCTCTATGCCCCCAATTTTTAATTTTAAAATGGATTTGATCTTCACTTCTGGCCCAGGACTGATGAATGACCTTTATATTAGAAAAATGATTTCTAATATTATCGTTCCTTCTAGTATTTGTATTAATCTTTTGATTTGTAATAAAAGGAAACCTTTCATGATTTTCGATATATAAATACCCATCTGACAATTCTCTAAATAGAGTAATCAGTTCCCCTCTTAAGCAAACAGGCGTAATAGTAGGGAAAATATTTAAGTACCAATATTTGTTTAAATATTTAGATGTTTTTTCAAAATCAAATATGTATTCATCTACATCTAACTGCAATTTCCATCCTCTTCCTAATTTTTTCAAAACCATATTTCTTTCTCTAGATTCACACTCCATTGGGGTGAGAGAAGTAATGTAAAAGGTATCGAGATAAAATTCTATTATATTTCGGGTATCAAACGCTTTAACTTCTTGAAAAAAAGAATCAGGAATTTCAAAAGAATTTCCACTCCATGTTTTATAATCACTATCTATCCCAACAACAATTTTATCCACATAATTATACAATTGCTTAACTGATGTTAAAAACATGTAATAATCATACGAAACAAGATAACCAACTTTAATCAAAATATTTTTTTATTTTATTTTTAACTGCCCAAAATAAAAAGTCTGAATAGTAGAGTTTAAATTTTTTAAGGCTAGAGATCATATTTCCAATTGATAAATCAGCTTTAAAATCTTTAAAAAAACTTTTATTAAGTCTATTTTTGTAAAATTGGTAAATCTCTTTGTCTTGATTTTTATAAAAATCGCAGAAATATCTGTAATCAGAAATCATCCTTTTGTTTTTTAAATCCTCATCAACTTTACTCCATACTCCACCACTATGTTCGCGATAACAAGCTCCGTTGAAATCTAAATATTTTGCTTTACCATAACTTCCTAAAAAAGAAGTTAAAAATAAATCGCCGCAGTTAACTTTCTCATAAAAAGAAGGAAATTCTTGTATTACATTCCTAAAACACCTAGTTAGTGTAGGAAGCCAAGCCCCCTTTTTTAAATCATTTTCTTTGTAATCATTTTTATAATTCTGCAGAAATGATATGACTTTTAAGTCATTAAATTGATCAACTACAGAACAATCATGGTAGCACACTACATAATCTAAATTGTTTTCTAAAAAATCAACTTGCTTTTGTAGTTTTAAAGAGTCGGTCCAATAATCGTCCCCTTCACATAAAGCTATATAATTACCTGAACATTGTTTAAGAGCAAAAATAAAATTGGGCATCATTCCGATATTTTTGTCCTGCTTAAAATATTTTATTTTTGAAGCTTTGGTGTGACTCTTTAAAATATCTTCCACAACATTATCTGTTTGATCCGGAGAACTATCGTTGGCGATAATCAATTCTATTTCAAAATCACATTCTTGCATTAATACGCCTTCTATGGCCTGACGAAGGTATTTTTCATGCCCATAGGTAATCATACAAACACTTAGTTTCACAGTATTTTGCATGCCTAGAAATCTAAAGGCTCTAGTTCTTTAATAACTTTACCTGGTATCCCAACAACTAAACAATTATCCGGAACATCTTTCGTTACTACAGATCCAGCACCAATAATTACATTTTTACCAATTTTAACTTTAGGCAATACAGTTGCACTGGTTCCTAAAACACTATAATTTCCAACTATACAATTACCAGAAATACTTACACCTGGAGATAACTCCACAAACTCGCCTATTATAGAATCATGTCCTATTGTACAATTTAAATTGATCAAAGAACCTTGTTTTATAATAACATCTGCTGTGATAACTGTTCCCGTCATAATATTACATCCTTTTTGAATTTCATTGCCGAAATTACCAATATGTGCATACGGACTTATTGTTGAAGAGAAAATACCCCCCATTTCACTGAATTTATCACAAAGTTTTTTCCTTAAAATTGGATTTCCAATTCCTACTGTAAATCTATTATCAATTGTTTTAAAATAAGTTGAAGCATCATCAATATTTTTCAGAATGGGGAATTTATCATATAAATTTCCAAATACTTCTTCATTAACATCATCATAAAACGCCAAGTTATCTAATTGGTTTAATTGATGAAGTACTTCTAAGACTTCTTTTGCAAAACCTTTGCCACCAATAATCAACATAAAGTGGTATTAATAAGTAAAACAATTTTTTCTAATTCATCTAATTGTAAATTTACATAAAGTGGCAAACACATTATTCGTGACGCAACGCTTTCTGAAATTGGCATTTCAGCACCTCTTGTGTATTCAATTGTGTTTAACGATGGATAAAAATAGCGCCTTGGAAAAATTTGATTTTTATTTAATTCCTTTTGAACTTTTAATAATTGTTCTTCTGTATTAAAAACTACTGGATAATAACTATAATTCCACTGTGTATTTTCTCGTATTTTTAAACCTTGTAATTTTGAAAAATTCAATCTATTATTATAAAAGTCAACTACTTTTTTTCTCTCATTAATTATTTTATCCATGTATGGAAAAATAGCCAAACCCATTGCAGCCTGTAATTCAGACATTTTTCCATTTATACCTAAACCATGAAAAGATAGTGGTCCATTGTGCCCAAAATTATGAGAAAAAAACAGCTTATGGTGTAAATCTACATCATTAGCAAACATTGCTCCACCTTCTCCAGTATGAAATAACTTTGTTGCATGGAAACTGCAAGTGCTGAGATCACCATAATCAAAAATAGATTTATTATCGAATTCAACACCAAAACAATGTGCAGCATCATAAATAATCTTTAGGTTATGTTTCTTTGCAATTAATTCAATCTCATCAACATTACAAGGATTTCCAAAAACATGTGTAGCTAATATAGCTTTAGTTTTGGGTGTGATTGCAGCTTCTATTTTAGATTCATCAATAGTTAGATATTCTGGATGTATGTCTACAAAAACTGGAGTACAATTTTCCCAAACTATTGCCGCTGTAGTAGCCACATAACTAAACGGGGTTGTTATAATTTCACCATTTTCGCCTAATAACTTCATTGCTATTTGTAGTGGCACAGTTCCGTTATTAGTAACAATTATATTTGAGACCTTCAAATAACTTTTTAATTTTTCTTCAAGTTCTAATATGAGTTCTCCCCTATTGGTCAACCATTCATTAGTCCAAGCGCGTTGAATAATTTTATTGTATTCTTCTAAAGGGGGAAGATACGTTTTGGTTACATTTATCATTAGTTACTTTTTAATAACCAATTAAACTGAGGTTTAATATATCCCGGTTCTCTACCCATATATACCCCTAAATCTCTACTTCCATCCACGATTGTAAAAGATATAATATCATTCTCAACAAAAAGGGCTTCACGTTTGTCTTTCACAAAGAAAAATGATAAATAAAACTGTCCCGATTGAAAGAATGAGGCAGGAAATGTACATGTCAATTCATTATAACCATGTTTTAGAATGTCTGCTTCTGATACATTTGAAAAAGAAAAAAGAGCCTCACCCATTTCATTATATAAATGATATGTTATGTGATAATTACTTGTTTTGTTTTCTTTTAAAGTTATTATCGTTTTTAATTCAATTTTATCACTTTCTAAAAGTGGTTCTTCTATGCTTTTCCCTAGACCATTAATTGAAATTTTTTCTAATTTAAATTCATTAGTTTCGTACTCAGGACCAAATATCTTCTGATTAATAACTTCCGAATCTCCACTTAAGTAATAACTAACTGCCTTTTCAATACTACCAATAAGTTTCACTTTACCATGTTCCAAAACAATTCCTCTCGTACACAAACTTTTCACAGCTGCCATATTATGGCTTACAAAAAGAACCGTTCTTCCTTCTCCTTTAGAAATATCCTGCATTTTACCGATTGCTTTATTTTGAAACTCAGCATCACCAACTGCCAAAACCTCATCAACAACCAATACTTCAGGTTCTAAAAAAGCGGCAACAGCAAATGCTAAACGAACTGTCATCCCAGAGCTATATCTTTTTACTGGCGTATCTATATAACGCTCACATCCTGAGAACTCGATAATTTCATCAAGTTTTGAAGTAATTTCTTTTTTGGTCATTCCTAAAATGGCACCGTTAAGAAATATATTCTCTCGTCCTGTCATTTCTCCATTAAATCCTGTCCCAACTTCTAATAAAGAAGCAATACGTCCTCTAGATTTAATACTTCCTGTTGTTGGCGCTGTAACCTTTGACAGAATTTTTAAAAGTGTAGACTTTCCAGCCCCATTCTTTCCAATAATCCCTAAAACTTCTCCTCGTTCAACTTCAAAATTAATGTCTTGCAAAGCCCAAACATAATCTGAAGTTCCTTTTGTACTACGATCATTTGTGTCTCCTACTTTTAAATACGGATCTTCTTTTCCTCGAATTTTATGCCACCATCGGTTAAAATCATGACTCAGAGTACCTGTTCCTACCTGTCCTAAACGATATTGTTTAGAAATATTTTCGGCTTTTAATATTATATCTTTCATTATACGGTATCTATAAAGCTTTTTTCTGTTCTATTAAAAACCAACAACCCAGAAAAAAAAACAACTACTGTAACTGCCATTGTATATACTAACCCTAAAATTGATACACTACCAATATTTAAAAGCATATATCGAGAAGTTTCTATCACATACGCTAAAGGATTGTATTCAACAATCCAACCAAATTTTGGAAGTTTTTCTTTTATCAATTCCATTGGATACATTACGGCAGATACATACATTAAAAGCTGTACTCCAAAACCAACTAAATTATTTAAATCTCTATATTTTGTAACCATTGAAGAAATCATCATCCCCAAACCTAACCCTAAAATTCCCATAAATGAAATTAAAATTGGGAAAAATAATATAGATATATTTAACTGTAAATGGGCTCCTTGAAAATAAAAGAAAATGTAAAAGAAAATAAATATTCCAAATTGAATTCCAAACTTAATTAAATTTGAAATTACTATAGATAAAGGAGTTATAATTCTTGGAAAATAAACTTTCCCAAATATTCCCGCATTAGACTTAAAAGTATCTGATGTTCCTGTCAAGCAAGCTGTAAAATAATTCCAAACCATAATACCTGCAAGATTAAACAAAAACGGAGGAATACTTCCGGTCTTAATACCTGCAACATTATTAAATATTATAGTAAATGTAATGGAGGTGAACAAAGGCTGAATTAAGTACCAAAGCGGTCCCAAAACTGTTTGTTTATATACTGTAATTATATCTCTTTTTACAAAAAGCAATAGAAGGTCACGGTATTGCCAGATTTCTTTAAAATTAAGAGAGAAAAATTTATTTTTTGGTGTTATTTCAAACAACCATTCATTTTCAATATTAGACTTATCCATTAGATAGAACTATTAGAAGAAATCTTACTTACCTCTAAAATTAACAAGATTTTTAACATTTTAGCAATTATTTAAAAATACCAAAAGGTGTTTAAAAAACACCTTTTGCTCTATTTTAATTTATATATTATTAATGATAATTATTTATCTAAAACCTCAAAAGTAGAATTCATACTCTTAAACTCTGGAACAATTTTTTTCATTTTAGATACTATGTCGTCATTTTCATAAAAATCGGCAATTCCAATAAGTTCATCAACATCATTATGTAAATTTTCATACTCATCTTGTATTTCCTGAGCAATCATGATTTTATTATGATATGTTGGAAGAGTCTTCGAAGTATCATTTAATAATTCTTCGTATAGTTTTTCTCCAGGTCTTAAACCTACAATCTTTATTTTTATTTCTTTATCTGGTATAAAACCTGCAAGCTTAATCATTTTTTTAGCCAAATCAATTATACGAACAGGTTTACCCATATCAAATATATAAATTTCGCCACCGTTCCCCATCGCTCCCGCTTCCAATACAAGTTGACAAGCTTCAGGAATTGTCATGAAATAGCGAATAATATCTTGATGAGTAATAGTAACTGGTCCACCTTCGGCAATTTGCTTTGTAAATAAAGGAACGACAGAACCATTTGACCCTAAAACATTTCCAAAACGAGTTGTTATAAATTTTGTACCACCCTCAACGTTTTCTTTTTGGTTTTTTAAGAATAAAGACTGCACATATTTTTCAGCAATACGTTTACTTGCCCCCATTACATTACTTGGGTTAACAGCTTTATCGGTAGAAACCATAACAAATTTTTTAACATTGTACTTACATGCTAAGTCTGCTAAATTTTTAGTTCCTTTAATATTGGTTTGAATAGCCTGAGAAGGATTTTCTTCCATCAAAGGCACATGTTTATATGCAGCCGCGTGGAAAACAACATGTGGGTTATAACTTTTAAATACTTTTTCTAAGGCTTTTTTGCTTCTAACATCAGCAATTACTGCTACAATCTTTGCGCTCAAATTCATAGCTTGAGTCTCTAAACACAAATTATGTAACGGTGTTTCTGCATGATCCAGAATAATGACATTCTTTGGATTAAAATTCAGCACCTGTCTTACAATTTCACTTCCGATCGAACCAGCCGCTCCAGTAATCAAAATTGTTTTATCTTTTAATTGTTTAGAAATTGATTTACTATCTAGAACGATCGGTTTTCGTTCTAATAAATCTTCAATCTGAATATTCTTAACTTTTTGAGAAATTTCCTTTTGATTTTCCCAATCCGAAATTAATGGGACAGTGTAAACTCTGTAATTAAATTCTAAACATTGATCAACTATAATTAATTGCTCCTCCTTGCTCAAACTTTTATCTGCGATGATTACACCTTCCGCAGCAACAGATCTCATTAATGCAGGAAGTTTTTTCCTTAAAATTAGAATAGGAAGATCCAGCATACGTTTAGATGCATTCTGATTGTTCTTATCTACGAATCCCACGATTTTAAATCGAGAGGGAGTTTCAAATTTTAATGCATTTGCTACTGATATTGCATTGGCATCTGTACCATAAATTACAGTTCTAACAAGTTTAGTTGTAGCTTTTTCAGAGAAATACATTTCAAATGTCTGTTTAACTACAACACGATATAAAAACAGTCCACAAAAAGACAAAACTAAATTAATGAAAAGAGCAGTATTTAAAAAAGCTTTATGTCCCGTATACAGTTCAAAAACTAAATTTATAAATAAGAAAAAAACCAGAACTGACATTTGAGAAAAAAGCAGTTTTATTGCATCAATATAAGAGGAATGCCTAATAATTCCCGAATAGGTTCTAAAAAGCCAGAAGAAAAATATATTTACTAGAATTAAACTTGCGACAAAATAAAAATCATGTGAAGTAATAATATAACCTATTGCAGTACCCTCAAAAAGTAAATAAGTAAAAGAAAATGAAAAAAACAGCACCATTACATCTATTGCAATAATAATCCATCTAGGCAAATAGCTAAGATTATTAATATTAGCCCTAAGATTTCTTGGGGAAAAAGTTTTATATAACAAAGACGTTACATTTTTTGGTTTATCTGTATTCAATTGAGCTTTATTTAAATCTGTAATATTCTTACTGTATACAAAAATACAAATTAAAGGTTTTAAACAATCACTTGGAGATGCAAATTAAATTTTAACACCCTTTTTCTTTTGTTTTAGAAATTCTAGTAAATATGTACCATATCCTGATTTAACCAAAGGGCGGGCTAATTCCTCAAGTTGATCATCATTGATAAATCCTTGCCTCCATGCAATTTCCTCAATGCAACCAACTTTTAACCCTTGTCTTTCTTCTAGTACTTGAACAAATTGTCCTGCTTGCATTAAACTGTTAAAAGTTCCCGTATCAAGCCATGCTGTTCCTCTGCTTAATATTCCAACTTTTAATTGTCCTTTTTCAAGATAAACCTTATTCACGTCAGTAATCTCATATTCACCTCGCCCGCTTGGTTTAATATTTTTTGCTATTTCAACAACAGAATTATCATAAAAATAAAGACCAGGAACTGCATAATTTGATTTTGGCTCGAATGGTTTCTCTTCTATTGAAATAGCTTTTTTATTATCGTCGAACTCCACAACACCATATCTTTCAGGATCTGCAACGTGATAAGCAAAAACTACTCCTCCTTCTGGATTAGCATTATCCTTTAGTAATTGCTGCATATTAGTGCCAAAGAAAATATTATCTCCCAGTACCAACGCTACTTTATCATTTCCAATAAATTCTTCCCCTATCACAAATGCCTGTGCCAATCCATTTGGAACTGATTGTTCAGCATAGTTAAATTTACAACCAATTGAACTACCATCACCTAGAAGTTTCTTAAAGTGTGGTAAATCATGAGGAGTTGAAATAATTAAAATTTCATTTATTCCAGCCATCATCAAAGTTGATAACGGATAATAAATCATTGGTTTATCATACACTGGCATTAATTGTTTACTAACTGCCAATGTTAATGGATGTAATCTTGTTCCAGAACCTCCAGCCAATATAATTCCTTTCATAAATTTTAATTTTAATTCTGAAAATTTTGAATATAAATAAATTCAAAATTTCAGATATTTTATATTATGTAAATATTTTTTTTAAACTTTCCTTATAACTTGGAACTTCTAAATTATATACGAATCGTATTTTCTTCTTGTCTAACAATGAAAAATTAGGTCGTTTTGCTGGAGTTGGATAAGATGATGATGGGATTCCACCAACTTTACAATTATATTCTCCAAATTCCTTGATTGAAATTGCAAATTCATACCAACTAATTTCACCTTCATTTGAATAATTATAAATTCCAGGCTCCCATTTAGAACCTTTCATGATATCAATCATTGCCTGAGCTAAATCCGCTGCATGGGTTGGTGACCCGATCTGATCATTTACAACATTGATTTCCTCTCTTTCCTGCATTAATCGCTGCATAGTTTTTACAAAATTGTTTCCAAATTTGCTGTAAACCCAAGATGTTCTAATAATAATTGAATTTGGATTTTCTTTTAAACAAGCAATTTCTCCTGCAAGTTTACTGTCACCATATACATTTATCGGATTAGTCTGGGCGTCTTCGGTTAAGGCATTTGAAGACAAACCATCAAATACATAATCAGTAGAGATATGAATTAGTTTTACATTATTTTTGAATGTATATTTTGCAATCAATTCTACGGCTAAATGATTTATTGTAAAAGCTAATTCTTTTTCAGTTTCCGCCTTATCAACTGCAGTATAGGCACCACAATTAAAAATAATATCGGGTTTAATTTCATCTAATTGGACTTTCAGCAACTCCAAATTATCTAGTGTAATATCTTTTCTATTAGCAAAAATCCATTCATATTCTAAATATGATTTTGATAAAAGGGCAAGTTCAGATCCTAACTGTCCATTTGCGCCGGTAACAAGAATTCTTTTCATTAAAACAAACTATTACAATTTTCAATAAAAGGAAGAATTTGATCTTTTTCTGAAACGATTGCATCACTTAGATCCATTCCCCAATCAATATTTAAAGATTTATCATCATATCTAATCCCTCCTTCAGAACCCTTATTATAAAACTCATCACATTTATACATGACGGAAGCAGTCTCACTTAAAACCGAAAAACCATGAGCGAACCCCTGAGGTACAAGCAATTGCTTTTTATTATCTGCAGACAATAAAATACTAAATGCTTTTCCGTAAGTAGGAGAATCTTTTCTCAAATCTACTGCAACATCAATAATTTCACCTTCTAAAACTCGTACTAATTTTGTTTGAGCAAAAGGGGGATTTTGATAATGTAATCCTCTTAAAGTTCCTTTTTTTGAAAAGGACTGATTATCCTGAACAAATTCAATATTAATACCTAAATCTTCAAATTTAGTTTTGCTGTATGATTCAAAAAAATAACCTCTTTCGTCTCCAAAAACAGTTGGTTCAACAATAACCAAATCTTTTATAAATGTTTCTTCAATTTTCATATTGTAATTTTATATTCCTCTAAAAAAGTTAATAATAACTTCTTTTATTCTGTTTTTATCTTTATCAGTTAAATTTGATCCTGATGGTAAACATAATCCTTTTTGAAATAATTTTTCGGCAATTTTACCCCCATAATATGGATATTTTTCAAAAAGAGGCTGTAAGTGCATTGGTTTCCATAATGGACGGCTTTCTATATTAGCTTCTTCAAAAGCAAGTCTCAAACTTTCTCTTTCTTCCTCTGTTTCTAATAATATTGTATTTAACCAATAATTAGAAAAAAAATCATCGCTTGGATTATTAAATAGCTGCACCTTTTTAATGTTTTTGAAAGTTTCTCTATAGAATAAATGATTATCTCGTCTAAAACGAATATTATCTTCTAAATTTTTAATTTGTCCAAGACCAATTGCTGCACAGATATTACTCATTCTATAGTTATATCCTACTTCACTATGTTGATAGTGTACAGCTGAATCTTTTGATTGGGTTGCATAGAAAATAGCTTTTTCTTTGAAACTTTTTGAACTCGAAATTAATGCTCCCCCACTTGAAGTAGTAATAATTTTATTTCCGTTAAAAGATAAAATCCCAAAAGTTCCAAAACTTCCACATTTTTTTCCCTTATAACTGCTCCCAAGAGCCTCGGCGCTATCTTCAATAATTGGTATTCCGTATTTATCAGCAATTGAATGGACTTCATCTATTCTATATGGCATCCCGTATAAATGAACCGCTATTATTGCTTTTGGTTTTTTTCCTTTTTTTATTCGGTCTTTTATAGCGGTTTCTAGATATTCTGGACAAATATTCCAAGTATCAACTTCGCTATCTACAAATATGGGACATGCATTCTGATATAAAATTGGATTTGCCGACGCCGAAAAAGTCATACTTTGGCAAATCACCTCATCGTCAGCTTTGACATCTAGCAAAATTAACGCTAAATGTATAGCAGATGTACCTGAATTTGATGCTGTAAAAAAGTTTTCGTTATCAAAATAATTTCGAAGTTTATTTTCAAATTCATCTACATTTGGTCCGCCCGAAGTAATCCAGTTTGATTTTAGAGCTCTTTGAATATATTCTTGTTCAAAACCACTTTGTTGAGATAACGACAAATAAATTCTCTTACTATTCATTTAAAATCCAATAATCTGAAGGAAAACGAACATCATCATCACTCACATTTGCTAAAGGCAATGTTGAAAATGATATTAATTTTGAACTTATTTCTAAAGATTCAATTGCATTAGCATAGCCAGCAGGTATATGAACTATTTTACTATCAGATTCTGAAACAACAATAGTTTCAATAATTAAATCTTTTGAGGGATTCTCCCAATTATCAACTTTTACAAAGTGAATTTTAAAAGATCCTGTTAGACAGTAAAAATTTTTAGCATCTAATTTATGACCCTGCCAAGCTCGAATTGAATTTTCATCAGAATTACTTATAATATAAAATCTTTCAATATCCTTAAAACTGAAATCATTTACATAGGAGATACTGCCCCGATGGTCTGAAAAATTTCCTCCTTGAATAATTTTAGGAATCATATTTTAAGAGTTGAGTTAAATCTACTTAATAAATAAAATTTTGAAAAGTAAATAATAAGCAAAGGTAAAATTATAATTAAAAACAATATTGAATCCTCTATTTTCTGATAAAGGTATATTACCAGAATTGAAACTAAAAACTGCGCAATTGCATAATATAAAGAAACTAATCTGTGCTGTATCTTATATTCATTGCTTAAAACTTGATATAGATGCAAACGATGCGCTTCAAAAATATTTTGCTTTAAATATAAACGGTGCATAATTGTACAAATAGTATCAACTCCATAAACTGCTAAAAATAAAAGCCATATAAGAGAATTCGTTATCAAAATAAGTTTTAACACTAAATAAATAATCCAAAATGCTATTGCAATACTTCCTACATCGCCAGCGAAACATTTAGCCTTTTTTCTGTAATTAAAAAACAGAAAAACTAAGCTCGCAATCATTCCATATTTGATAAAGCTTCCATCTGTAAAAAGTTGAATGTCTGTATTTACATATAGTAATGAACTCATTACGGCTAAAGTGTATAGTCCTGTAATACCATTAATTCCATCCATGAAATTATAAGCATTAATTAATCCTATAGCTAAAATATATGCAATAACCACACTCCAAATTGGCAACAGTGTAAAAAGATTTAAATCGTAAAAAATTAATGTAATTGAAAGAAAATGAATTCCTATTCTGATTTTATTAGATAGACTCTGAATATCATCCCAAAAACTGACTAAACTAACTAAAGTTATACCAGCAAAGAAACAGTAATTAATTTGAATATGCTGAGCAAAATAAAGTAGTGCTGAAAACCAAAAAATTATCCCTCCGCCTCTTAATGTAATTTCTGTATGAGAACTTCTTTGATTAGGTTTATCAATTATGTTAAAACGATCTGCTACTCTAAAATAAAGCAACATTATGATCATTAAAATAATTCCTAGAACTGTATATTCCATTATTATTATTCCCAATTAGTATCTTTGATTTCATCATAAACTTTCTGAATTCCCTCTTCTAAACTTGTTTTAGCTTTCCAGCCAAAACTGCTTAATTTTGAAACATCCATTAATTTACGAGGAGTACCATCTGGTTTACTAGGATCGGTTAGTATTTCTCCTTCATAACCAACTATTTTTTTAACCAAAATTGCTAAATCTAAAATGGATATGTCTTCACCTACTCCTATATTTACTAATCCTGAATCATTATAGCTTTCCATTAAGAATAAACATGCCTCAGCCAAGTCATCAGCGTGTAAAAATTCTCTCTTTGGGCTTCCCGTTCCCCAAATTGTAACCGAAGCATCATTGTTCCGCTTAGCATTAATAAATTTTCTTAACATTGCCGGAAGAACATGAGAATTCTTTAGGTCATAATTGTCATTTGGCCCATATAAATTAGTAGGCATTACAGAAATAAAATTACATCCGAACTGATCTCTATATGCATCACACATTTTTATCCCAGCAATTTTTGCTATTGCATAAGGTTCATTTGTAGGCTCTAATTCTCCCGTAAGCATATATTCTTCTTTTAATGGCTGCGGAGCCATCTTAGGATAAATACACGAAGATCCTAAGAACATTAATTTCTTAACATTGTTCAAATAGGATTGATGAATTATATTATTTTGTATCATCAAATTTTCATAGATAAAATCACCTCGATAAGTATTATTCGCTATAATACCTCCAACTTTTGCAGCTGCTAAAAAAACATAATCTGGTTTTTGCTGTTCAAAAAAATCAGCAACAGCTTGCTGATTTCTAAGATCAAGTTCTGATGAAGTTTTTAAAATAAAATTGGTAAACCCTTTGGCTTTTAATTGACGTAAAATAGCTGACCCGACCATTCCTCGATGTCCAGCTATATATATTTTATCATTTAAATTCATAATGCTTATTTATAATTCAAGAATAAAAAATTATTCAGATTTATTTAAAATTAATATTTAATAGCAGATCTTACTTCTTTTAACATCTTTTCTTTTAGAACATACTGAAGATCTGAAGCCATCATTTCTTTAACTAAACCAGCCAAATCATATTTAGGAACCCAGCCTAACTGAGTTTTCGATTTTGTAGGATCTCCAATAAGCAAATCAACCTCGGTTGGACGGAAGTATTGCGGATCTACAGCGATAATTTGTTTACCTAACTCAATTTGATATGCTGGATTATTACAAGAAGCGACATATCCTTTTTCATTTACTCCTTCTCCTCTAAATTCTACTTCTATCCCTACTTCTGCAAATGACATTTTAACAAAGTCACGAACATAAGTAGTTTCTCCCATAGCGATTACATAATCTTCTGCAACATCCTGCTGTAGAATACGCCACATTGCCTCTACATAATCTTTAGCATGTCCCCAATCACGTTGAGCATCTAAATTCCCTAAGTATAAACAATCTTGCTCTCCTAAAGCAATTGCAGCGGTGGCCATGGTTATTTTACGAGTTACAAAAGTTTCTCCTCGACGCGGCGATTCATGATTAAACAAAATTCCATTACATGCATACATATTATAAGCTTCGCGGTAATTTTTAGTAATCCAAAAACCATAAATTTTTGCTACTCCATAAGGTGAGCGTGGATAGAAAGGTGAATTTTCATCATAAAAACCTCTTTCATTTTTATTATCAGCTAAACCACCATATAATTCAGACGTTGATGCTTGATAAATACGTGTTTTCTTTTCCAAGCCTAAAATACGTACTGCTTCTAAAATTCTTAGTGTACCTATACCATCCACATTTGCAACATATTCAGGAGAATCAAACGAAACTTTAACATGACTCATTGCTCCTAAATTGTAAATCTCATCGGGTTGTACTTCTTGAATAATTCGAATAATATTAGTTGAATCTGTTAAATCTCCATAATGCAACTTAAAATTTACATGGGTTTCGTGTTGATCTTGATATATATGATCAATACGTTGAGTATTAAAAGAGGATGCTCTTCTTTTAACACCATGAACCATATAACCTTTTTCTAATAATAATTCTGCCAAGTATGATCCATCTTGTCCTGTAATCCCTGTTATAAGTGCAATTTTCATTTTCTTTGTATTTTAATTTCTTTTATTTTATCCAGAATATTATAAATCATTATTTCTTAAATAATCTATCACAGAATTTGGTTTCCAATTTAAAGAAACTTTTGCCTTTGTATCATCAAAAGTTAAATCAGAAACTATTTTGTTTACTTTTAAAGAATTAATTGGTGATTTATCTCCCAAAAAATCCCCTAACTTTCCTAAAACTTTAGCTATCCAAGATGGTAAACTTAAAGGTTTTCTTTTACCCATTTTCTCGGAAATGACATTACTCAACTCCCCAAAACTTGGATGGTTACAATCTGTAAGATTATAAATTCCACCAATTGGAGATGCTTTTATAATAAAAGAAGCTATATCACTTATCAAAACCATACTTTTCCTTGCTTTTCCCTCTTGAATATTGAAATAATATCCTTTCCTTATACCTTTTAACATAGATCCTAAATTACCTGGTGGATTTTTGCCTACTAATAACGGTAAACGTAAAATAGTACAAATAATATTGTTCTCTGTGCACCATTTCACAACTATTTTTTCAGCCTCTATTTTACTTAATCCATAAGGATCTTTAGCATTCAAAGGATAATTCTCATCAATATTTGTTCCCGAATCCATTCCATAGACAGAAACGGAACTTATATAAATAAATTGATTAGGAAATTCAAATTTTGCAAGACCTGTTAATAAATTTTCGGTACCAATAACATTTACATTATGAAACTTCTTTTTCTCTTCATCTGTCCTGGGAACATTATGCGCTTTACCAGCTGCATGAATAACTAGATCAAATTTTTGTCTAAAGTCGGGAATCTCATCTTCCAAAAAAAATTTAAAATCTCCAGAAGTTCTTGATAAAGTTTTTATTGAATTTTCATTTTTCAATGAATTAACAATCTCTCTTCCTAAAAAACCATTTGCCCCTGTTATTAATATTTCCATTTATAAGTAACTTTTATTGCTATACAAATTGAGCCAAACGTTTTAGTATTCTTAATGGCATCAAATAAAATGGAGCTCCTAAATTATTATTTTTCCAAGCTTTTAGTATCTCTTTATTTTGATTCACTATGTTTGAAACACTTTGATTGGTCGCCCCTCCTAGTCTCATTTTTATAATTAATCTATTTATATATTTGGATTTGAAGTTATGTTTTTTAAACATTCGCAACATCAATTCATAATCTGCAGCCAACTTATATTGCAAATCAAATAATCCCGCTTGTTTATAAACATGATTTTTAACAAATAAGGCAGGATGGGGAGGAACATTAGCATTTTCAAAAAAATTATTGTAATACTCTTTAGATTTCCAATTTCTGACAACCTTATTAGTATCATCGCTTTTTACGTACACTAAGTCACCATATAATATATCTAGCTCAGGATCATTATTAAATTGTTCCATCACAGACTCTATTACATTAAAATCTTGATATAAATCATCAGAATTAAGAATACCAATGACATCTCCGGTACAATTTTGTATACCTTTATTCATTGCATCATAAAGTCCATTGTCTTTTTCTGAAACAAAAAAACCAATTTTTTCTTTATATTCATTAATAATATTAACTGTATTATCTTTTGAATTACCATCTATAATAACATATTCTATATTTTTATAAGATTGTCCAATAACGGACTGTATAGCATCCCTAATTGTTCTTTCGTTGTTATAAACAACTGTGATTATGGAAATTTTCATGATTTGTATAATTCTTTGTAAAATTCTGAAGTTTGGTTATATGTATTTTGCCAATTAAATTGATATGATTTTTCAAGACCTATTTCAATAGATTCTTTTCGCAAGTTGCTATTAAGTTGTAATTCTTTTATTTTTTGTGCTATTTTTTGTTCATTGGGATTCTTTATCGAGAGATACTTATTTCCTATAACTTCTGGTATACATGAAGAATCTGATGCAATTACTGGACAACCTGTTCGTTGGGCTTCTACGACTGGTATTCCAAAACCTTCATAAAATGAAGGATAAAGAAGGCAATAAGCTTTGTTGTAATAAAAATTTAAGTCTTCAATACCTACCCCTAAAAGAATCGAAAATTTATTATCTCCTAATTTAGATTTTAGCTTGCTAAATTCTTCCTCTGATAATTCTCCGCCACCGATTATTAGAAGTGAAATATTTGCCAATTCGCAAGCATCAACAGCCATATCAAAATTTTTATATCCTGCTCTTCGATCCCCTACATATAATGCGTAACTATAATCCTCGAAATTGTGTTTCTTATCAAATACAAAATCATTTTCTACTATTCTAAAAGCATCGTCAACTCCATTGTAAATTACCTTGATTTTATTTTCTCTGATATGAGGCAAAAAATTAATTAAATCTTTTTTTGTACTTTCAGAAACGCAAATAATTGCATCAGAATTATTTATTGCTTTGTTCTTTTGCCAAGTATGAATCTTTTGCCTTGATCCTCTTATAAAATGTTCATAAGTAAAATCATGAACTGTTGTAACATTTATAGCTCTTTTATTGTTATCTGTTCTATAATATGAAGAGTGAAAAATATATTTTTCATTTTTCTTTGAGTTCAAATTTAAATAACGTTTAATAAATAATAACTTAGAACTTTGTGAATTGATTAAATTCTTATCTATAGATAATTGTTGTCTAAAGAAATTTAAAAATGCATTATCATATTCCAAAATTTCACATTCGAATTCAAACTCCTTTAGTAATCTGCTTAGGTGCTGTTGCCACACTACCGAAACACCTCCTGATTTTTGTAATGAAAAAATAATGTTATCCAATAATAAATCCATATTAGTATTTTTTAAATAAAATTATTCTATTAAAAAGAAGGATTATAACAGAGATGAAAAAAAATAATGCCATATTTAAAGGAAAGATCAAATAAAACAGGAAATAAGGAGCCGTAAAAAGTATAAATAAAAGCAATATATAAGAATTATTAACAATAGTCTCGTATGTATAATTCTTTAATAATTGACAAAGAAAAAAATAGCTGATAAATTTAATCGGATTAATGAAAGAAAAAAGAATTACACCAATTATTCCAAAGTCAGCGAAATAATTTACTGCTCCACCAAAAGCTGGTGTATTAGTTTCCTCGGCAGCCCCTGGGAAAAAGAATTCATTAACATGTGTAATACCAAAAACATACGGTTTATTTGGATATACCCCTCTTGGAACCAAATTCCAAAAATCAGAAAAATACACCTTGCCATAGAATAAATCTATTTTATTGGTGTAATATGCTTCATAATACATCGTCGCATTTACATAGTGATCAAAATACGAAAATACTTCTTTAAAATCGGTACTTCCCGCACTACTAAAAAAATTATATAACATTATACCAAAAACCAATGGCAACATTATAATATAGATATATTTTAATTTTTTATACTTAGTCAACCAAAGAATTATTAAGAAATATAAAAAAAAATCTAAAACTATTCCTTTTGATCCTAAAAAATATGCAGAAAATGCATATATAAAAAAAATTAAAAATAGTTTTATTCTTGACTTAGCATATAAAGTTGAAAGAACAAAAGAAACTGATAAAAAACTAATAGCCAAAACCCATAAAAATCCGGCACCAGACCTATGAAATTGGTAGCCCTCTCTCGGATTAAGCAACCAATTTATAAAACCAAAAGATGATGAAGCTAATAAAAATAAACAAATAAAAAATAAAAAATAAAAAATCGCGAAGCCACCTTTATTCTATTTTCTCTGATAGAAAAGTCAAAGGAACTAGTGACGAATGTGTATTTTTTAGAAACAAAAAATGTGATTTTCAAAAGCAAATAATCAACAAAAAATGAAAGAGTGCTACAAAAAATCGCTATATTATAATATTTATTTGAAACGCCGTTTTCAAGTAAGAAGAGAGGCCCTACTACTACTCTTAAAAAATCTACAGGTAACTGCGAAATAAAAATAATATTAAAAGGATTAAAAAACCTATCCTCTTTTTTAAAGAATTTAGATAAATATCTTAGTTTTAATATTTGAACATAAAAATAGGCTAAAAGATTTATCAAATATAGTATTAACATATTTTACATTTTTAAGCCGTCAACTATAGCTCCGTACAATTTCTGCTTTTCATTTTTATTATATCTAAAATACTTCCATACCCTACTAGTCAATGTAACAAACATTGCTAAAACATAATTAAGACCTTTAAAATTTTTCTTTATGAAATATATTCTATTCCTATTTGCATAGTAAATTGAAAATGGTGAATCATTCCCTCCAGTTGAAGAGCTTACTTTATGTAAAACAACTAAATTTGGCAAATATTTAATTCGATATCCTTCAACATATGCTCTGTAGATAAAATCCGTATCATCATAATAGACAAAGTATTTTTCGTCCATAATTCCAATTTTTTTAAATACATCATTTTTTATCAACATAAAACAGGTAGGAGAATAATCACAATATATTTCTTGATTGTATTGATCGCTTTCTGCACCATCCCCAAAATGTTCTATAATTCCTTTATAAAAAATAAACTTTCCCCCTGCTACCCATATTTTTCTGGTATCATAATAGAGGATTTTAGGGATAGTTAAATTTTCATTTTTTGATTGTAAAAGTAAATTCTCTAATAAATTTGAGTCTTCAAATTCAATATCGTTGTTTAACAATAAAGTGTATTTAGTTCCAGCTTCAAGACTAAGCTGAATACCTTTGTTATTACCTTTCGCTACACCTTCATTATTTTCATTTTTTAAATGAGTAAATTGATAAAATCCATATTTAATAGACAGATCTTTAAGTAATTGATCTGTTTCTAATGATGGACTATTATCAATAATAAAAAGATGATAATCTGTATAATTTTGTATTGACAAACTTTTAATAAAGCCATCCAATACATCATCACTTTTAAATAAAACTGTAACTAATCCTGTTTCTTTCATTTCAATTATTTTAGCAGACCCTTTTCTTTCATTTCAGTAATTGAGTCTTCAAATTTACTTTTCTGAATTTCTTGAGTAGTAACCCAATCAGTAAATAATTTTATACCTGCTTCGAAATTAAACTTTGGTTCAAAATTTAATTTTTGTTTTATTTTGGTAAGATCAGCGTAATTATGTCTAATGTCTCCTAACCTATAATTTCCTGAAATCGAAATTGAAACATTAGAATTATAGTTTTTCTTTAGAGTTTCGGCAACAGTAATTACATCAATTGCTTCTCCAGTTCCAACATTAAAAACTTCGCCATTAGCTTCTTCTTTTTCTAATCCTAATATCGTTGCATTAACAACATCGTCTATAAAAACAAAATCACGGCTTTCTTTGCCATCTTCAAAAATTGTAATTCCTTTTTCATTTTTAATAAGAGTAGAAAAAATAGATAAAATTCCAGTATAAGGATTACTTAGAGATTGTCCTGGTCCATATACATTTTGATATCTAAATGCCACAGGTGCAATCCCAATTGTTGGACAGACAGTCATTACCATTTGTTCTTGATTCTGTTTAGTAATGCCATAGACAGAAGATGGATGTATTTTAGATTCTTCATCAGTAGCGACTAGTTCAAGAACATCATCTTCCCCTGAGTATTTTACATCAAAATCTCCTTTACTCATGAAATCATCCGTACGATGTTTTGGATAAACAAATCCTAATTTCTTCGATTTATATTTTCCTTCACCATATATAGACCTTGAAGAAGCTATAATAACTTTTTTGACATTATGTTTTGTATTGGTTAGAATATCTAACATTATAGCTGTTCCTCCAATATTAACTTCGGTATATTTTTCTATTTGATACATAGATTGACCTGTACCAGTTTCCGCTGCCAAATGAATAATTGCATCTTGGCCCTCAATAGCTTCTTGCCAAGCATTTTTAGAACTTACCTCACCTTTGATGAATTTTACCTTACCTTTTACAGATAGAAACAAAAACGATTTCTCCTCAGCATCCTCACCATGAATTTGTGGCGATAAATTATCTAAGATAGTGACATTATATCCTTTATTTATTAATTTCAATGAAAGATTAGATCCAATAAAACCTGCTCCTCCAGTTATAAGTATATTTTTCATTTATTTAATTTATAAAATTTCCATTTTTATCTGTTTTCAACCATTCTCTTTTTTCGACCGAGTATCTCTTCACTACTCGGGATGGAGAACCAACAATTACAGAATAATCATCGTAACTTTTTCCTGTAACTACTGTATTGGCTCCTACAATACAATGCTTTCCAAGTTTTGTTCCTGGCAAAATAACCGCATTATTATAAATTTTACAATCTTCTCCTATAACAACAGCGTCTACATCAATTGCTTGTTTATCAGGTGCTTTTGTAATATCTACATATTGATGATTTATGTCCGATATCGTTACATTAGCAGCAATAGCAGTGTTTTTCATTATGACAACGTTGATAGCGGACGTTAAATGCAAGTTCTGCTCAATAGTTACTCCATCCTGAATTTCAATAATAGGACTGTAAGGAATCCCATCATAACTTGCAATTCCTTCTATCCTGCTAAAATCTCTTATAAAAATCTTATTTCCAAACCTTAAATATTTACAGGAAATTAATATCGGATTACAAATAATAACTTTACTCCCCATACATAATGTGAATGGTTTGTAAAAAATTATTGTTTTTAAAAAATGATAAATTAATTTTATCTTGTTCATACTAATTTAGAAAATTACCTTTTTTATCTGTTTTTTCCCATATTTTAGATTCGGTATTGTATCTTTTAAGAATAATAGCCGGAATTCCTCCTACAACACAAAAATCAGGTATATCACTCGTGACAACACTATTAGCTGCAACTACACAGTTTTTACCAATTGATGCTCCAATAATACACGCATTAATACCTATCCAACTTCCTTGTCCTATTATTATGTTTCCTTTGGAAGTGATAATTTGATTCATAATAGGTGTTGAAATATCTAAGAAATTATGTACTCCATCTGAAATAAACACCCTGTCTGCAGTTAAAACTGCTTTTTCTATCACTATTGTTGCTGTGCTGTAAATTTGATTATATCTGCCTAAATTTACATTATCTTCTATTATCAATCTTGGGTTATCAATAACATGAGGACTTGCCGCTAACCAAGAACCTTCTCCAACCACAACTCTATTGCCAATGTAGATGTTTTTTGGATGTTCTATTCTTAGACCTGAACTTTTAATTCTAGACCGATAACCCAATTTACCAAATAAAAATTTATAATACCAATATAAAGAAACATAGTAAAAAGCATTTAAAGCACGTTTAATTATTTGTCTCATAATATAAACCTTAATTGAATGTTAAAAACCCTTAAGAATTTTATCTCTTTCTTTATTATTACTAGTTTCTATGTTTTCAGTATTAAGATCATTATATTTCTCATACAATTTCATATTCTTCACAAAAACATAAGTAAGCATTAGCTGACTCAATGCGATATTAGAAAATCCTGTTTTATATCTTCTACTATTAAATAAATCCTTTATAACTATTTTGCATGCAGTATATATAAACTTTAAAAAAGAAGTATCGAATGCAGTTGCATTTTCTAGTTCAGATTCAGTGTATCTATTTATAACGTTCAAATAAGAAGAAGCTGTATTGGAAATGAAATGATGAATGAAATACTTCTCAGGTAAATCATAAATTCGATCTTTGGAAACAGTTGGTTTTCCCATACTATGAATTGGGTTATCAGTAAAATCAATAGCATGTTTTTTAAACATTTTAAATGTTCTTGCATGATACAAATCATGACAAAAATTACCATAAAAATAGTTCTTCCTATCCATAGATATAATGTCATAAGTATCAGATTTCACAATTTTTGTAATTTCTTCTAATGTTTCTCTTTCTAACATTTCATCAGAAAAAGCCCAGTAAATCCATTCTGTATCAATAACATCATATAACTGATCAACTAATTTCTGATTTTCTACATATACATATTCTTCTTTTCTTAAAAAAATATTACAATTATATCTAAGAGCTATCTCAAGTGTGCCATCTGTACTGTTGTTATCTGCAATTAAAATTTTACCGTAGTTTTGTAAATTTCGAATTACTCTTTCAATTCTTTTTTCTTCATTATAAGTAAAAACAACAAATGTTATCATAATATTTTTTTTCTATTAATTTTATATACAATTAACCCTAAATAAAATGTAATTACAAACTGAGTAAGGACAATTGGTAAACCAATGGTATAGACATTTATTTTTTCTATTAAGTATAAAGTAATAAATGATAAAAAGAAAACGATTAATCCAGTTATAGAAGCAATCATTGATACCTTTGTTAAATTCTGCAATGTCAAATAGATTGTTAATCCTGCAATGAGGAAATTTCCTCCCTCAGATAAAATTCCAAAGACAATTAAACAAGAATACTTAACAAATTCTGATTTAGTTAAAACACTAATAATAATGTCAGACAAAAAATATCCGACAGATAATACTACAGCTATAGATAAGAAAGCATATTTTAAATATGTCTTTATATATGCTCCTTCAGATTTATACAAATTTGGAACAAATAACTGAGAATATACTGTAGATAAGGCATTCATTCCACTTGTTCCTACATTTGCGACTGTTCCGTAAATCCCAACTACTTCCACTAGACCTAAAGGAACGAGAATCATTCGATATCCTTGTAATTGTAACCAGTTAACTACTGCCCCTACAGAAATTGGATATGAAAAATGAAAAATTTCTTTTGGAGAAAATTTTTTTATTTTTTCATTTTTAAACTCATCTAAACTTTTTATAACTAAAAATAGAATTAATAAAGTAACCAAAGAGGATAATAAGATAGACACTAATATAGTAATAGCATCTGGATTAAAATAACATTTAACAATATAGAAAAAAGCTATTTTTAGAACGCTCTCCATTAACAAAGTATAAATTGCAAACCTTCTTTTTTCAAGATTGTTTATTATACCTCTCAATAAAGTTACCATGTAAGTACTTAAAGCTAAAATTATTATGATCGGTAAAACAACAATATATTGATTATCTACCAAAAGACATATGATCAACCCAATTAAAAGTGTAATAAAAGTAAATTTTGCAACCCAAATATTAATTTTAAAAAATGACCTAATAGAGTAATTTTCGTTCTTTAATGCGTATAATTGTGATTGTTGAAAATAATCCAGTGGCACTAACAAAAATGCATTCAAAGAATAAGATAAGGTAAATAAAAAATAATAGATACCTAATTCGTATACAGAAGTGTAGTTTGTGTAAATTTTTAAGAATACTAGTTGCAAAATCACGACTAGTATTCTTACACTACTAACTTCAATTATTTCAGTTTTTTTCAAAAGCTTTAAAGAATTATTGTTCTAAATATTCTCTAATTACTTTTGCAATATAATCGTAATGATTTTCATTTAATCCAGGCCATACTCCTAACCAAAATGATTGATTCATTATAGTATCAGTATTTTCTAAAGAACCTACAACTCTATGTTCTATATTAGCATAAGCAGGCTGTCTTAGCAAATTACCTCCAAACAATAAACGTGTACCAATTTTATTTTTCTCTAAATGTTGTACCAACATATGACGATCGTTTGCATCACCCTCACGAAGTGTCAATAGAAATCCAAACCAAGATGGTTCTGAATTTGGAGTAGGCTCAGGTAATATGAATACTTCTTCAAATTCTTTCATACGCTCATATAATGCAGCATAATTTTCTTTACGGCGTTGTACAAATTGATCTATTTTCTTAATTTGTGAAACACCAAATGCAGCTTGCATATCTGTGACTTTTAAATTAAAACCAATATGAGAATAAGTATATTTATGATCGTAACCATAAGGCAGTGTTCCTAGTTGTTGACCAAAACGACATCCGCAAGTATCATCTTTACCTGGTTCACAATAACAATCACGCCCCCAGTCACGGAAACTTTCTGCTAATTTTGATAAAACAGGATTATTTATTAACACTGCACCACCCTCTCCCATTGTTATATGATGTGCTGGATAAAATGAAAAAGTAGAAATATCTCCGAAAGTTCCTGTTTTTTTACCATTATATGTCGCTCCTAAAGAATCACAGTCATCCTCTACTACCCATAAATTATATTTTTTAGCAACACGCATTACTTCATCTAAATCAAAAGGATTACCTAATGAATGAGCAATCATAATTGCTTTTGTTTTAGGACTTACTGCTGCCTCAATCATATCTGCTTTCACATTGTGTGTAGCAATATCTACATCAATAAAAACTGGTATAGCCCCGAATTGAATAATTGGGTTAATAGTTGTTGGAAAACCCGCTGCAACAGTAATAACTTCATCTCCTGGTTTGATTGCTCTTTCACCTAATTTAGGAGATGTTAAAGCATAAAATGCCACCAAATTTGCAGAAGACCCAGAATTTACTAAAAGTGATCTATGGGCTCCAAAATATGCTGCGAAATCTGCTTCAAATTTATTTGCAAAACGACCAGCTGTCAACCAACCGTCTAAAGCGGCATCAACTCCTAATAAAATATCTTCTTCATCTAATACTTTTCCTGTAACCGGAATGTAGTTCTCTCCAGCAATAATAACTTGAGTTGATTTCTTCTTAGCAATTTCTCTTAAACTATTTAATAGAGATTCTTCTTTTAAATTTTGTAACATAGTAAGTTTATCTTTAACAGTAATTTTTAATTAATTTTTATGTAGCTTCCATAGCTATTGGTTTTGCAAAAGGCTCCATCTCTGTAATTGGCCTACCAAAAGCAATTTTTGGATAAGTATTAGTATGAGGATCAATCATTACTTGTAATAATTGTGGTCTTTTTTCATTCTCTTTAGTCCAAAACCAATCCACAGCATTTTCTATTTCATTCGAGCTTTCAATTGTTTTTGCATCTATTCCATAAGCAACAGCTACTTTAGCAAAATCAGGAGCATCATAACCCCAATAAGTAGATTGATAACGAGACTCAAAATAGCTATCTTGGAACTGTCTAATCATACCTAAAGTTCTATTATTCAAAACAACAATCTTCACAGGAAGATTATTTCTAACGATGGTTTGGAGCTCTTGAATATTAATTTGCATACAACCATCTCCAATTAAAATAACTACGGGTTGCTTATCTAATGCAACGGATGCTCCGATTCCAGCTGGTAATGAAAATCCCATTGCCCCCATACCTCCAGAAGTTAAAAAATGTTGATTTTCGTAAATCTCTAAAGACTGTGCTGCCCACATCTGATGACTACCCACATCTGCCAAATAAGCTTTCGCATTTTTAGATTTATTAGAAAGTAAATGCATAAAAACATTTGGATTTATTCCTTTTGGATCTAATTCCTTTGTATCTGGCCAAGTTTTTTTCAAATCATTTATATGATTTATCCACTCTTTTTTTAATTCAAAAAAATCACTAACGGTACATTTTCTAAATTCATTAAAAAAAGATTTTAAATCTGTTACAATAGGTACACAACCTTTCACTCGATTATTAATTTCTCCTTTTTCACAATCAATATGATAAATTTTTCTACTCTCAATAAATTTAGTGTCAGCACCTGTTTGCCTAATATCTAAACGACTTCCAAGAATTATCAATAAATCACATTCACCGAATGCTATATTTGCCCACCTATTTCCATAACTACCTATAAAGCCTACACGTTGAGAATTATCATATTGTATGGTATCTAATCCCAAAAGAGTTGTTATTACAGGAACCTGAGTTTTTGAAATAAATTCATCAAATAAATCCTGACTTTTACTAGCTTTAATTCCTCTACCAGATAATATAAGAGGTTTATGTGCTTTTTTTATATCTTCAATTAAGGCATTTAAAATATTATTGTCAAACTTTGAATATTCGACAGATTCCTTCCCTATGAAATTATCTTCAATTTGGAAACGCTGAACATCCATAGGGATATCAATAAGAACTGGACCAGGTCTTCCTTCTAATGCAATTTTAAAAGCATTTTCAAAAATAGAAGGAATATCATTTGGATCATTTACATGAAAGCAGGCTTTAGTAATTGGTTTTGCCATAGCAACAATATCTGTTTCTTGAAATCCTAATTGTCTAATTTCTCTGTCACCCTTTAATTCATGTCTATTAACTTGTCCAGTTATAAAAACTGCAGGAGTTGAATCAAAAAAACAACTACCAATACCTGTTAATAAATTAGTTGCACCTGGTCCTGATGTGGCCAATGCAATACCAGGCAAACCTGTAATTCTTGCATACCCTTCAGCAGCAAATGCAGCTGCTTGCTCGTGATGCATGGTAATGATATTAATTTTTGTTTTTTGATTTAAAGAGTCTAATATATGAGTTATCATTCCTCCTGATAACTCAAAAACACTTTTAATTCCCTTTTTTTCTAAAAACTCTGCAATAAAGTCAGATGCTTTCATAGTTTTATTTTTTTAAGTAATAATTTAAAGTATTTTCCAAAGCAGTATGATAATTAGAAAATTTAATTTTTCCAATTTGAGAGCTTAACTTTTGCATATCACCTTCCATATGCATCGATTGTCCGGATCTATAATTTAGTGCTCCAAAATTTAAATGAAATTCTGGATTTACAGCATTTCTAATATCCTCAATTAAAGATCTTATAGTTCTAACTTGATCAGAGGAAATATTATAAATTCCAGAATTTATGTCCTCTGTTATAATTTTTCTCATTATTTCAGCATAATCTTTAACATACAAGTATGCGTACTTTTGTTCTCCGAAAGTTAAATCCATCTCAGTCTTATTCAACATGGAATTTATTAAAGAAGGTATTAACCAATTTGAATTTTCTTTCTCTCCAAATACCGAAAATAATCTAAGCCAAATCCAATTTATATCATTTATTAAACAGAAACTTTTAAAAATTTCTAAACATGCTAACTTAGTAGCACCGTATGCATTCAATGCATTTGTTTGATAATTCTCAGAAATCTTCCCATTGATATTTCCATATTCAGCCTGTGAACCCAGAAAAATAATTTTTTTTATATTTAATTTTTTGGCAGCTTCTAATAAATTGATTAGAAATGTAATATTTTTACTTTGTTCAGTCCAATTATTTCTTTCATTTGATTCTACACCAATCCATGCAGCATGTATAATTGTATCAATTGAGTGATCCCCTAATTGATTTATAAAAGATCCGTCATCTAAAATGTCTAGCCAATCAATTTTATCTTTAAATTCTTGACATCTCCATAAGTCAGAATTTTTACGTTTCAAGCCTGCAACTTTTATACTGTTTGAAATTAAATTCTCTGCAATATTAGAACCTAAAAAACCAGTTATTCCTGTTATTAAAACTTTAGACATTTAAGAAAAATTTCACTTGGGATTCTGTAAATAAATCTATTTGATCCCTTTTAGTATTAAATTCACTATACCAATCCATAGTCATACTAACAGCTTGAAGCGCATTTAATTTTGGAGTCCAATTCAATTCAGACATTACTTTGCTAATATCCAGCTTTAGTAATCCTGCTTCATGGAGTTGATTTTCACTTTTCTCAACTCTGTATTCTCCTTTACCCCAACTTTGTATAGCTAATTTAAGCATATCTTCCACTGGTAACGCATCAGATAAATGAGGGCCAAAATTGTACGCCTGATTAAATTGCAGTGGGTTTGCAGCTAAATTAGCTCCTAATAATAAATACCCTACTATTGGCTCCAGCACATGCTGCCAAGGTCTAATTGATTTAGGGTTTCTTATAACTACTGCTTTATCTTCTGCAAAAGCTTTTGCAATATCAGGTATCAAACGATCCTTAGACCAATCACCTCCGCCAATTACATTACCAGCTCTACCTACAGAGATACCTTTTTGGTGTAAGTCGTAAGTTTTATTATTAAAAAATGAATTCCTGTAAGAATCAATTACTAATTCTGTACATGCCTTACTTGCACTATAAGGATCATATCCTCCTAATCTATCATTTTCACGATATGGATAAATCCACTCATTGTTATGATATACTTTATCAGTAGTAATTAAAACCACATCACATTTTTTATCTAACAAACGAACACCATCTAAGACATTTGCGGTACCTATAGCATTTACTTCAAAAGTTTCTGCTGGAATTTCATAGGATAATCGAACTAAGGGCTGGGCCGCTAAATGAAACACAAAATCAGGTTGAAAGGCTAGAATTTCTTTTTCCAAGCGCTTTTTATCTCTAAGATCAGCAATAACAGAATCGCAAATCTTTTCTCCATTAATTAAATAAAATAAATCATCTGCAGTTTGAGGCTCTAACGCATATCCTTTTATTTCAGCTCCTAATAAAGATAAAGTTTTTAACATCCAAGATCCTTTAAAACCAGTATGACCAGTTAAAAAAATTTTCTTTCCAGCATAAGATGTCTTTAATTTATCGAATAATGAAATTACCATGTTTTCCATTTTGCATTTCCAGAATTCCACATTGCTTCCAACTCTACTCTATCCCTTAAAGCATCCATACACTTCCAGAACCCATTGTGTTTATATGCTGCTAATTGCTGGTCTTTTGCAATAGCTCCCAAAGGCTCCTTTTCCCACTGTATATCCTCTACATCATCTTCAAGGTATTTAAAAATCCCAGGTTCTAAAACAAAAAAACCTCCATTTATCCACATTCCATCACCTGCTGGCTTTTCAATAAAACTATCGACTTCTCCATCATTACCAATTTCTAAATTACCAAAACGTCCTGGAACTTGAACACTAGTCAAAGTAGCCAATCTACCGTGTGATTTATGAAAATTTAACAATTCAGATAAGTTAACATCTGCAACTCCATCACCATACGTAAGCATAAATGTTTCATCCTTCACATATTTCTGAATACGTTTTAACCTTCCTGCTGTATTCGTATGTAAACCTGTATCGATCAATGTAACTTTGAAAGATTCTGTTTCTGAATAGTGAACATTTATGTTATTATTGGCTAATTCAATTGTTACATCAGAATTATGTAAGTAATAATTATAAAAATATTCTTTAATAAAAGTTGCTTTGTATCCTAAACAGATAACAAACTCATTGTAACCATGTTGCTCATACATTTTTAATATATGCCATAAAATAGGTTTTCCACCAATCTCTACCATTGGTTTTGGTCTAGCTTCGGTTTCTTCCATTAGGCGTGTTCCAAAACCACCTGCAAAAATTACTACTTTCATTATTATATTTTTATTTATAGTTATTGTTATTTATATCTCAACACAGACATTACTCGTCATAGGATAACTACAGCAGAGCAAATATTCATTTTCATTCAAGTCAGTTCTAGGCTTGCTTAATCCAACCATTTTCATCTCTCCCGATTTAAGTGTGGCTTTACACGTGCTACAATTCCCAGTTTGGCATGAGTAAGGTAATTCAATGCCAATTTCTAAAGCTTCTTCCAGAATAGAGTTACCCTTTTTAACAGTTAATTTATTTTCACTCCCCTGAAAATTCAAAATTATTTCCTGACTAAAAACATCCTTAAAATCCTCAGGATTCTTAACAATTTCAAAATCCTCAGAAAAAAAATTATCTAATTTTCCTGTTATAGTTAATAAAGATTCCTTAATTGTATTTTTTAATCCAATTGGTCCACATACATAATGTCTTGTCGGTTCTTCAATATTTTTTATCAGTTCGCCAACAAAATCAGAATTAATTCTTCCTTGAAAATTATGTGACTCATTACCAAAAAAATCTTCTTTTGAATAAAAATAATAAATATTAAAACTTGTAGAATGAGTACGTCTAAGCTTTTCTAGCTCTTCATAAAAAATTACTGAATCTTTAGATTTATTTCCGTAAATTAAATGAATTTTAATTTCAGGGTAAAGTCTTAAGAGGTCTTTTATCATCGAAAAAAGAGGTGTAATACCACTTCCAACACCCCAAAATACAACGGATTTAATCAGTTTGTTTTCTTCAAATATAAAGTCTCCCATTGGTTCTTGAACCTCTATTACATCATCAACTTTTATTTTGTCATTAATGTAATTTGAAACAATACCTCCATTGACTCTTTTTACAGTAACATTTAGTGAAGAATCTACTATTGGCGTAGAAGAGAATGAATATGGCCTGATGTATCTTCTGCCATTAATTCTAAATTGAAGAGTAAGGTATTGACCAGCTATATATTTGATTTTCTTTAATCCTGGCTGTTTGAAGCATAGTGTAACTGTATCGTTTGTTTCTCTAATTACTTCTTGGACTTTTAAGGTGTACGTTTTCATTTTAATAACAATCAATTTTATTTCATTACATCTGTAAATATTCTTTTAAATAGTAAGAATAAAAATGCTAAAAATCCAAATAAAAAACCACCTAATATTAGACCTTTCACCTTGCCAAAAGATTCTTTAGGTAAGGGTAAAACGGGTCTGTCAATAACTTGAATTAAAGGTGTCTCTTTACGTAAAGTTACTTTAGCTAGTTCAGCTTGCTTAACTAATTCTGTAAGTATTGCAGTATTTGCCTGAACATCAACCTGTCTTCTAGCTGAAGGAGCGCGTCGAACATTTAAAGCTGGATTTAAATTAAAAGTATTATCATTAGCAATAGCTACACCAGTAATAGCTCCATTAAGTTCTCCGCGGATAGAATCAACCTGACGTTCCAAAATCGCCATATTTAGTCTTGCTTTTTTACTTTTGGTATCGATATAAAAATTTCCTACTTGCTTTGCCAAAGCTTCACAAAAATTCTTTGCAAAGAACTCATCTGTAGAACTTACATCAATACTAATAATAGAGATTTTTTTATCTTTTTGTCCTACTGACAGACCTTTTTTTAGCAAGCCTTCGTACATTAAACCCATGATACTATCTTGTAAACGTGTAAAAGGCTTATTGTCATTTGGCAAAAATTGAATGGAAGTTAATTTTGGATTCTCTTTCCATTTATCTCTCCACTTATTGTTTTGAATATACATTTCTGCTAATGAAATTACTTTTCCATTAACAATTACTGAAGATAATAATGTCTTTTGCACCATTGATCTTGACTTGAACAGCTCTGTTAAATTTGCTCCCGTAAAGATTCCACCTCCATTTCCCCCTAAATCTAATCCAAAAGAACTAGCTAAACCTAGCGCACCTCCTAATCCTCCTCCTGACTTCTCATCTTCCAATGCAAAAGATAAAGTGGCTGTATAAGTAGGTTTTTTAATAAAAGAATATGCCAAACCTAAAAATGATCCAATAACTATTGAAAATATAATAACTTTCCATTGTGTTAATAAATAATCACACCAAATTTTAATTTTAATTATTAATTCTTTTAACGAAATTTCATCGTTTTCAATATTCTTATTCTCCATTCAAATTTTTTATTTAAAAGCAGTAACAATTAATAATGCCAAACTAGCAAATGCAGTCCCAAGACCAGCCCATTCTCCAGCACTCATTTTCTTTTTTTCAGGTTTTTCTGGAACAACAATTTGAGAATCTGGTTCTACTTTTGGGTAAGATTTAAAAAACAAAAAAGAACTTGTGACAGCAGCTTTTCCATTAGGATAAATTATATATGCTTTTCTCTTCCATCCTTTACTATCTACACCTCCTACAGAATTAATATAATACTTAAAACCTTTCCCGCTTCTATAGGGAATTTCAGAAGTCAGTAAAACATTCCCCGTAACTTTTACACCTTCATTGTAAACTGCTACTTCTATCTCATCACCGGGAAAAAGAGTAACATTCGAGTAATGCTTTTTATCTTTTACTATTTTTTCCCAATTTACCGGAATAGTGACATATTTTAAATCCTCGCTTAACTTTTTACTTAATTTTTCCTTAAGTGTATCACTTTTAGACAAGTTCAGGTCGATACGTTCTAATTGTTCAATTTGATCCTGTTTAATAGGTCTTTTAATTTTCATACCATCAATGTTAGCAATAGAAGTTAATCCTCCAGCTCTCATTACCACATTATAAACTGTTTCTTTCTTATTCGCTAAAACGTACTTACCAGGATAACTTACTGCGCCAGTTATAGACACCATTTCAGGTTTTTCATAAACCGCCATTCTTCTTATATTAATAACATCGAATGGTTTTAAAACAAAGTTTTTTATTTGCTCATTATTATCTGCTGTAATTTCCAGTTCCACTAATTCGATGCGTTTAGGATCTGCATCATCAATTTCATCTGATTTTATCATTCTGGCAATTTCTACTCTTTTAGAAGCTGACCCAGTTAAACCTCCAACTTGTACAACTAGGTCATTCAAAGTTAAATTCTCAAAATACTCATATACACCAGGATTTTTAACTTCACCATCAATTGTTACCTTGTATTCTTCCCTAAAATCTAAAATTGAATATACTGTTACAATATCCTCTCTTTTCAATTCAATATCAGCATTTAAATTCCCAGACATTGCAGAGCTTAAATCGACATTTACAATTTCTGTAGTTAAATCGGTTTTTAAACGAATGATTCTTGCTCTTTTTGTATAAGCGTCCTCCTTCAAGCCTTCTGCTCTTGTAATAAGATCAGAAATCCTCATTCCCTCAGTGTATGAATAGTAATCTGGCCTGAAAACTGCGCCTTCAATTTTGATACGATTTTCAAAACGGTTTAGAATTTTAGTAACTCGAAATACATCTCCGGATTGTGGCTGATAATTATTATATTCACTCTCGTTTATATCATGAACCTTAAATTCTTTACCTGTTTTTTGCAAGACATTTACAGATGCAGTATATGCAAATTCGTTAAATCCAGATGCAAAATTCAATAAATCAGAGAATTTTTCTCCTTTTTTCATTTCAAAAATCCCTGGACGCTTAACTTCTCCTTCTACAGTAACTCTTTGACTATAAGCAGGGATTCTAATTACGTCATTATCTTTTAAACTAACATTGTCAGACTGATCCCCTTTCACCAAAAATCGATAAATATCAATATTTCTATAAACTTTATTATTCCTGATTAATTCAATGTTTCTGTAACTTCCATTTCTGCCTGGTCCTCCCGCTAAATGTAAAGCATTATAAACTGTTGCTAAAGAAGAAATAGAATAGTTACCCGGCTGTTTACCTCCAACAACTGTAATTTTAATAGTACGAATACGTCCTAAACTTACACTTACTTGAGATTGTCCTGATGCAACTGTACTGTAAACTCGCGCTATAGCTGCTCTTATTTTTTGGGTTGCTGCTTCAATAGACATCCCAGAAACTGCTATTTGCCCAACATAGTCAATAGTAATTTTTCCTTCGACACTTACTGGAATACTTGCATTATATTCTTGAACTCCATAAACACTAACCTGCAATTCATCTCCAGGTCCTAAAATATAATTCATAGGTGTTGCAAGTTTCAAATCTGGTTCAAAATTTAATGTTGGATTATCAAACAATTCCGAACCAAAAATTAAAGCATTTACAGTGTCCTTAACTTTTTCATTTACAATTTTTTCCTGTTTTCGCCCAGAATCACTATCTGTTTTTTTTAGACTATTCTCTTTAGCTTTTGAATCTTTAGAGTTTTTCTTCTCAAATTCGAGTAGCCTAGTTCTAAGTTTATTAAATTCTATCTGACTCATGCCTCTAGAAATTGCCATTGGCTCAACTTGATCTATTGATGTATTGTTACTTTTTAATTGTGTACTAATTTTAGCTAAGTCATCATCTGATAAATAATCAACTTTAATTGTGCTTAAATCTTTTGATTTTAATATGTCTTGTGCATTTGAATTAAAAGAAATTAATAGAGTAAAAAATAGTGTAAGAACGTATAATATTTTTTTCATATTGATTTATAGTTTAATCTTAAAGAAAAAGTGAAAATAGAATGTTTTTATGAGTATTGTTTTTTATAATAATCTTTATAAGACCCTGATGTCACGTTTAGCAACCAATCTTCATTATTTAGATACCAATCTATGGTCTTTTCTAATCCTTCTTCGAAAGTAACAGATGGTTTCCACCCTAATTCTTTATTAATTTTTGAAGCATCAATTGCATATCGTAAATCATGACCAGGTCTATCTTTAACATATGTAATCAACTCTTCTGAAGTTCCTTTTTCTCTTCCTAATTTTTGATCCATAATTTGGCAAAGCAATTTTACTAAATCAATATTTTTCCATTCATTAAAGCCTCCAATATTGTAAGTCTCATGATTCTTTCCTTCATGAAAAACCAAATCAATAGCAATAGCATGATCTTCAACAAAAAGCCAATCACGAGTATAATTTCCGTCACCATAAACAGGTAAAGCCTTCTTATTTATAATGTTATTAATAAAAAGCGGTATTAGTTTTTCAGGAAAATGATATGAACCATAATTGTTTGAGCAATTTGTCAAGACATATGGTAAGCCATAAGTTTCTCCATAAGCGCGCACAAAATGATCCGAGCTAGCTTTTGATGCTGAATACGGTGAATTTGGATCGTAAGGAGTTGTTTCTGTAAAAAGTCCGTCGGCTCCTAATGAACCATATACTTCATCTGTACTAATGTGATAAAATCTTTTTCCTTCAAAATTATCTTTCCATTGATTTTTAGCTGCATTTAATAAATTCATGGTTCCAATAACATTAGTTTTCACAAAAGCTAATGGATCTTCTATAGAGCGGTCAACATGAGATTCTGCGGCCAAGTGCAGAACACCATCAAAATTATGTGTTGTAAAAAGATTGTTTATAAAATTTTCGTCTACAATATCTCCTTTTACGAAAGTATAATTTGATTTATCTTCAATATCCTTTATATTCTCCAGATTCCCAGCATAAGTCAAGGCATCCAAATTAAAGATTTGATAATCTGGATATTTATTAACAAAACGTCTTACTACATGAGAACCAATAAAACCAGCGCCGCCAGTTATAAGAATTTTTTTCATTTTAATTTTATTAATTTAATAAATCTGAATTTATTTTTTCTAATTCACTATAGATATCTTTTACATCTTGTGAGTTTTCTTTTTGCAAAATTAAATTAGCGGTATCTGTATAAACAAAAATAGTATTTTTTAGTCCCAGAAAAGTTGTGTGCTTCCCAGAACCAATAACCATATTACCGTTCTTATCAACTGGATGCCCTTTCAGAATTAAATAATCATAAACCGATTCAAAAGAACCTAAATCTGACCATGAAAAAGAAGCAGGGACGACTTTAATTTTTTTACTGCGTTCCATCACAGCATAATCGATACTAATGGACGGAATTTGCATTGATAGTTCCAAATCTAAAAATCCTTCTTTCGATGCTTCCCAAACTGCTTTGGATTTTTCATAAACATCTGGCTGAAATTGCTTTAACTCATCTAACAGTACTCCTGCCTTAAAACAAAACATGCCGCTATTCCATAAAAAATTACCTTTTGCAATAAATTCTTTTGCAGTTGTTTCATTAGGTTTTTCACGAAATGATACGACTTTATCACCTTTCGATTCAATATAACCATAACCTGTTTCTGGCTTTGTAGGTATAATTCCAAATGTTACTATGAAACCTTCTTTAGCTTTTGAAACTGCTTCTTGGATAGCATTGTTATAATCATCCATTTTATCAATAATATGATCAGAAGGAGTTATAATTAAAACATCATCAGGATCTGATGCAAAAGCCGCAAATGCTATGGCAGCTGCTGTATTTCTTGGAGTAGCCTCAACAATATTCAAATAAGTTGTATTGGTTTTATCCATTACTTTACCACTCAAATGATGATTGTCGACATTACCTACGACCATTACTTTATTTGCTAAATGACTATTACGTTCAACAGTCATTTCAAATAAAGATTTATTTTCAAATATTTCTAAATATTGTTTTGGCTGGCTCTTACGAGAAAGTGGCCATAATCTGCTTCCTACGCCACCTGTTAAAACTACATGTATAATTGAATTATTATTTTCCATTTTTCTTTTTTAAATTAAAAAAGCTTCAAATATTATAACCTGTTATCGGCTATATTACCTAAAACTCCTTTTACATCATATAATAAACTATTTGATTTTTGCAATTCAGCAAAATCTAACTCTAAAAACTCTGAATGAGAAACTCCTAGGACTATCGCGTCAAATTTATTATCAGGAAGAGAGCCTAATGTTATTAAATTATATTCTTTTATTACATCATTTGCATTTGCAAGTGGATCATATATTGTTACTAAAATTCCATATTCTTTTAATGCTTTTACAACATCAACAATTTTAGTATTTCTAACATCTGGGCAATTTTCTTTGAAAGTAATACCAAGCATTAATAATTCAGCTCCATTAACAGAAATGCCTTTTTTTATCATTAGCTTAACTATTTGTGAAGCTACATATTCTCCCATGCTGTCATTTAAACGTCTTCCTGCTAAAATTATTTCGGGATGATAACCAAATTCTTGTGCTCTTTGTGCTAAATAATAAGGATCTACTCCTATACAATGTCCGCCAACAAGGCCTGGTTTAAAGGGTAAAAAATTCCACTTTGTTGAAGCCGCTTCTAATACTTCTTGAGTATCAATATTCATTAAATTGAATATTTTAGCTAGTTCGTTTACAAAAGCAATATTGATATCACGTTGTGAATTTTCAATAACTTTTGCGGCCTCTGCAACTTTAATTGATGGAGCTAGATGAGTTCCTGCAGTGATTACTGATTTATATAAAGCATCAACTTTTAAGCCTATTTCTGGAGTTGAACCTGAAGTCACTTTTAAAATTTTTTCAACGGTATGTTCCTTATCTCCAGGGTTTATTCTTTCTGGAGAATATCCTGCGAAAAAATCTTCATTAAATACTAAACCTGAAACTTGTTCTAAAACTGGCACACATTGTTCTTCTGTAACGCCTGGATAGACTGTAGATTCATAAATAACAATATCTCCTTTTTCTAAAACCTTTCCAACCGTCTCACTGGATTTATACAATGGAGTTAAATCTGGTCGATTATTTTTATCAACAGGTGTAGGAACCGTAACTATATAATAATTGCAATTTGCAATATTATGTAATGAAGTTGTACAATATAAACCTATTTGTTGATCTGGTGAATCAACTAGGACATTTTGTAAAACATCATCTTCAACTTCTAAGGTTGTATCTGTTCCGGATTTTAAAGAATTAACTCTTGATTCATTTATATCAAACCCAACAACTGAATATTTTGTAGCAAATAATCGAGCTAAAGGCAATCCAACATATCCTAAACCAATAACCGCAATTTTTACTTTATTTTTTAATTCCATTTTTTTTAATTTATTTAGGTCACTAAAACTCACGGCTTCGCCGTTCTGAGTCACAAATCTTTGACCCAGATACCTAAATTAATCATTTTCGGCAAATATAGTACAATAACTCTACTTTTTCAATACGGTTTCCCGTATTACTTAAAAAGTAATTGTTAATAAAAAAGCACTTAATTCCAATGCGTTATTAATCAGGGTGTAAATAATTACTTTATAAAAAAACAGAAGAAAAAAATCTAAAAAAGATTCTCTCTTCTGTTAATTTTACTTTGATAACGCTGTTATTTATATTTTATTTTCAAAACACATCCTAATGTTTCCAATACAAGAGTATAATAACTATTAGATATTTCTTGTACAATTGCATTTTGATTACTAAATGCCCCTGATTCTAATTTGATTTTATCTCCCACTTGAATTGCCGAAACAGTTACATCACTAATATTAGGAGCTTTAAGGCTCTTTTTTATAATTTCTATTTCTTGATCTTTTACAATAGCTGGTTTGCCTAACCAAAATAGATATCTCACGACACCTGCTACCTGAAAAACCGAATTCCTTTCAGAATCTGATAACTGAACAAAAACATACGAATTAAAAAGTGGAACTTCAATCTTTTTCTTTCGATCTGACCATTGTTTAACTTGAGTAATTAGAGGGCAATAGGTTTCTATACCCAATTGACTCAGCTTATCTGCAACTTTTTTTTCCCATTTAGGTTTTGTATAGACTACGTACCAATTCATTTTTTTATTTATAACGAAGTAAAACTCACTACTACTTCACATTTTCCACTTTCACTTCACTACAAAATCAATTTAAGAACCTATTCCATTATAAACAAAGCCAATTGATTCTAATTCTTTACCATTTAAAATATTTCTTCCGTCAAAAACAAATGCGGGCTTATGCATAGAGTCATAAATTTTTTTCCAATCGTATGTTGTAAACTCATCCCATTCTGTTAAGACTGCAATAGCATGAGAATTTTTACAGGCTTCATAGGCATTATCGAAAACATTTAAAGCATTTGCATTTTCATCTGCTATTCTTGTTTCAAGATAATTCAAATCAGAAAGCATTTTATTTCGCAAAACTTTTGGATCGTAAACTGAAATTTTAGCTTGTTCATTAATTAGGTCATCCGCAACATAAATGGCTGCCGATTCTCTAGTATCATTTGTATCTTTTTTGAAAGCCCAGCCTAAGAATGTAATTTTCTTATCGGCTACTGTATTATATAATGTTTGAACAATTTTATTCGAAAATCTTCTTTTTTGATGATCATTCATAATAATAACCTGCTCCCAATAATCCGCAACTTCATTTAATCCATATGATTTTGCGATGTAAACCAAATTCAGAATATCTTTCTGAAAACAAGAGCCACCAAAACCTACCGAAGCTTTTAGAAATTTTGGACCAATTCTGCTGTCCATCCCAATTGCTCTTGCAACTTCATTTACATTTGCACCTGTTTTTTCGCATAATTCCGACATTGCATTGATGGACGAAATTCGTTGTGCCAAAAATGCATTTGCAGTAAGTTTAGACAATTCTGAAGACCAAACATTTGTTGTCAAAATCTTGTCTAAATTTACCCAATTTGCATAAATATCAACTAGTGCTTGAATTGCTTCTTGATCTTCTGGAGTTGTATCTCCACCAATAAGAATTCTGTCAGGATTTAATAAATCTGTAACTGCTGTTCCTTCTGCCAAAAATTCAGGATTAGATAAAATCTGGAATTGAACTCCATTTCCTGTATTATCTAAAATACTTTTAATTGCTTCAGCCGTTCTAACTGGTAAAGTCGATTTTTCAACAACTATTTTATTTTGCTTTGCAACTCTCGCGATTTGTCTTGCACATAATTCGATATATTTTAAATCTGCTGCCATACCTTTTCCTTTTCCATAAGTTTTGGTTGGCGTATTTACCGAAATAAATATCATTTGAGCTTCATCTATTGCTTTATCAACATCTGTAGAAAAAAACAAATTTCTTCCTCTTGCTTCCGAAACAATTTCAGAAAGTCCCGGCTCATATATTGGAATATTTTCAGGATTTGGATCATTCCAGTCTGCAATTCTTTGTTCATTTAAATCGACAACTGTAACTTGAATATGTGGACATTTTTGAGCAATTACTGCCATTGTAGGCCCACCAACATATCCTGCACCAATGCAGCAAATTTTTGTAATTTTCATTTGATCTATTATTATCTTGATCTAGTTTATTTTAAATTATTCCAATACCACTCAACAGCTTCTTTTAATCCATCTTGTAAAGAATATTTCGGATTGTAGCCTAGTACTTTTTTTGCTTTTTCAATACTTGCCAGCGAATGTGGAATGTCGCCAGCTCTATTTTCTCCATAAACAACTTGAACGTCATTTATCTTTGGATCGAATTCAGATAAATATTCTTTTAAATATTTAACTAAATCATTTAATGTGTTTCTATCTCCGAACGCTGTATTATAAACAGAATTAACTGCTTCTGGATTTTGACTCGTCATTGCCAGCTCATTCATCTGAATCACATTATCTATATATGTAAAATCGCGAGAATAATTTCCGTCACCATTAATTATCGGACTTTCGTAATTCATGAATTGCATGACGAATTTCGGTATTACAGCAGCATAAGCTCCATTGGGATCTTGCTTCCTTCCAAAAACATTAAAGTAGCGCAGTCCTATTGTTTCTAATCCATATGTTTTACTGAAGATTTCAGCATATAATTCATTCACATATTTAGTAATAGCATAAGGAGATAATGGTTTTCCAATTACCTCTTCTACTTTTGGCAATCCTTCAGAGTCTCCGTAAGTTGAAGAACTAGCAGCATATACAAAACGTTTTACTTTTGCATCACGAGCCGCAGTAAGCATATTTAAAAAACCAGAAACATTTACATCGTTTGTAGTGATAGGATCTTTTATTGATCGAGGAACAGATCCTAAAGCTGCTTGATGCAAAACGTAATCTACTCCTTTAACAGCCACATTACAATCTTCAAGATTTCGAATATCTCCTTCAATTAATTTAAAATCAGGATTATCTAAAAAATCTTTTAAATTATGGCGATGCCCAGTCGAAAAATTATCTAAACAAATGACTTTATGACCACATTTTAAAAAATACTCCGTCAAATTTGAACCGATAAATCCAGCTCCGCCTGTAATTAAAATTATATTTTTTGCTGTGTTTTCCATTAACCAAAAGATTAGCTTTTTCTAAATCTATTTAAAAGTGTTTGCCAAAAACCAATTTTTACTTCCTCTTCATGATAACCGTTTGAATAAGCACCATAGCCATATCCATACCCGTAAGCTGTACCGTATTTAGCTTTATTTTCATAGCCATTTAATACAATACTAACATTATTTAATTCTCCACGCTTGATTCTCGTATTTAGCAACGTAATCATTTCCTTTTTGGTATAATTCTGTCTAACAATATACAATGTTACATCTGCAAACTGAACTAATTCTAATGAATCGGCAACTAAACCAACTGGAGGTGTATCCAAAATTACATAATCATATTTCTGCTTTAATTCATCAATTAATTCCTTCATAGCATCACTTAATATAAGCTCAGAAGGATTTGGCGGAATTGGACCAGAAAGGATCACATCTAAATTTGGAATTTGAGTTGAATTGGTAATTTCCTCTAAATTATTTTGCTTAATTAAATAATTAACAACTCCTAAAGGTGTTGTCAATTCAAACTCATCTGCTAATCTCGGTTTTCTTAAATCTAAACCAACAATTACAGTTTTCTTTTCACTTAACGCAAAAACTGTTGCAATATTTATAGAACAAAATGTTTTTCCTTCACCACTAATTGAAGAAGTAATCATTAAAGTTTTTGATCCGCTTACTTGTTGTTTTTTATATAAAAACTGAAGAGAAGATCGTATTCCTCTAAAAGCCTCAGAAAGTGCAGACTTAGGTTTATCGAATACCGCTAAACTTTTTGAGTCATTATTTATACCAATTACTCCAAGCAATGGTATTTGAGTTAATTTACTAATATCTTCAGTATTCTGAATAGAATTATTAATGAAGAATATTGCAAAAACAAACAATAAAGGAATTAAAGTCCCTAAAAATAGAGCCATTACATAATTCACAGAAGTTTTAGGCCCAATTAAGCCTCCTCCAATATCTTTTGCTGGATCAATAAAATGGATATCTGATAAATTAGAAGCTTTTACAATTTCTGCTTCATTTCTCTTTTGAAGAAATTCAGTATAGATATTATCATTTAAATCATATTTCCTTTTGATTTTAAGCAGTTCTTGCTGTTCAGCAGGAAGTTTTCGAACTGTGCTTTCTGCTTGGCCAATTTTCGCATTTACTAATGACAAATCATAAAGTAATGACGTTTTTGCTGTCGCAATATTCTCTTGAAGCACATTTTTTACAGCTTCCATTTGATTGTCAAAATCTTTAAAGATTTTTTCACTTTTTACAGCATAAGCCATTTCTGATCTTTGAGTGGAAAGCGCAATTAACTTTGAAACACTCGCGACAATATTTGGATCTTCAATTCCTGCTACTGAAGGCGCCGGTAATCTAGAATAATCATTACTGCTGTTTAAATATGATTTTAACGAATTGTAATATGCTATTTTTCGAGTTACTTCATCTTTCTCAACATCAAAATTCATTATTTTATCAGAAACTTTAGAACCGCCGTCTTCTATTTGAAAAATGTTTTTATCTTTTTGAAAAGTTTTTAGTTCATTACCAGTCTGCTTCAACTGGGATTCCATCGCAACTAGAGTGCTATCAATGAATCGAATAGTATTTGTTGCAAATTGATTTTTACCATCTAACTGAATTTTGATAAGCATTTTCACAGTCGAATTTAAATAATCAACCATTCTAGCTTTATTTGTTCCCTGCATCGACAATGTCAGCAATGAACCACTTCCTTTATCACCTTCAACATTTATTCCTCTATATGTGGCAACAGTTCCGTCAAAATCATTGAATTTGACAAAATATTCTTTCCCTTTATAGAAACCTGGATTATCGTTTATTTGAAGTTTCCAGTTTAAGAAAGGAAGATTAACATGTTCTCCTACTTTATATCTTTTTGAAAAATTTCCCGGTTGTACAGAAGTATTACTATAAGTATTTGTACTATATGTAATTAAGGAAACAGAATTACCTTCAAACGGAATTTGAATTTGATATTCATTTTCACTCAAGAACTTAATGCTTATTAATGTATTGGCTAACTGTCCTTTTGATTTATCAATATCTATATAAAAAGGAACAGCTCCATAAGAATCAATAAAATTATATTTTCCCTGCTCTAAATAATCGATATAAAATTGCAGTTTGTCAACTACCAATTCATTATGAGATCTCGATTTTAGAATAGTAGAAATTCCATTTACCTGATCTGAGATTCCCCCCCAGTTAAAAACTAAACTTGTATTTGAAGTAAAAAACGGATTACTTTCTTCTTTAATAGAAATCATAGTCTGCATTCCGTAAATTTTCTCTTTACGAATGTTTACTTGATAAGCTATTGTAAATGCAATAATTAAACTAATTAAAAACCATTTCCAATAACTGGCAATTTTTAACAAAAATCCCTTAAAATCAAAATTGGAATGATTCTCAAAAATGGAAAAATCTTTAATATCTAACATTTTCTAAATCTTTTAATTTTTGATAATAAGATAAACTGTTGTTGCTAAAGATAACAATGTAATGATGGTTCCAATTGACTGTATACCTGTTTGACCAGTTCCCCATGTTTTTTGCCTTAACGGTTTTACATAGATATAATCGTTTGGCTGTAAATAATAATAGGGCGATTTCATCACATTTATATCTGTTAGATCAATATCGTTCATTTGCACACCTGTGGGCGTTTGACGAATTACAGTTACTGCCTTTCTATTACCTACAGTAGTAATATCTCCAGCATTGGCAATAGCTTCTAGAATAGTTACATTATCTTTAAATAATGTTTTTGTGCCTGTACTTCCAACTTCTCCGTTAATTGTATATCGAAATCCTGCTAATTTTACGGTAACAAAAATATTAGCTTCGCTTTTGAAATATTCTTCAAGTAATTTCTTTTCAATTTTTACACGAACTTCATCAAGAGTATAACCAATTACATTTATTTCCCCTAAAATTGGCATTCTTATATTTCCGTGATCATCAACTGTAAATCCGTCAAAATATAGACCAGATTCTGATTTTGAGGTTTGGGCAGCATCGGCCGCATTGGTTGTATTAAAAATAGAAACCAGCTTCGGATCAATTGCTTTTATAGTAACACTTAAAACATCATTAACCTGTAATCTGTATGGTTTTGATTCTACTGCAGCAATAGAACTCTGCTCACTTGAAGTACTTTTATCCTGAAGATAAACTAAATCTTTAATCGGAATGCAAGACGTAAATAATACCGAGATTAATAAGAATAGATAAAAGCTGTTTTTTGTCATTAGTCTAATTTTAGCACAAATATAGTTTTTCCTTTAATCTATAGAAAAAACGTAATTATTATTTGGGGGTTAATTATTTTTAAAAGTTTTTTCGAAAGGAACTCTGTGTAAAATACTTCTTCCTAGTGTTACTTCATCAGCATATTCTAACTCGTCACCAACAGATATTCCTCTTGCAATTGTTGAGATTACAATATCCGAATTTCCAATTTGTTTATAAATATAAAAATTCGTTGTATCTCCTTCCATTGTTGAACTTAGAGCAAAAATAATTTCAACCACTTTCCCAGATTTCACCTTTTCAACCAAACTCGAAATATTTAGCTGATTTGGCCCAACTCCTTCAATAGGTGAAATTTTCCCTCCAAGGACATGATAAATTCCTTTAAACTGGCCAGTATTTTCTATCGCCATTACATCTCGAATATCTTCAACAACACATATTGTCTCATGATTTCTAAGATGATTGGCACATATTTCGCAAATTTTAGTATCAGAAATATTATGACAACTTTCGCAAAACTTAATATCCTCACGCATATTTAATAATGCTTGAGACAAAAAAGAGGTTTGTTCCTTGGGCTGTTTAAGCAGATGAAGAACTAATCGAAGTGCTGTACGTTTACCAATTCCTGGTAATTGCGACATTTCGTTAACCGCTTTTTCAATTAATTTTGATGAAAATTCCATGACGACAAAAGTAATACTTTTAATGGTTTAGCTGGCATTGGTACAATTAAATTGAATACCAATAAATACTGCAAATTAATTATAAAACAATATCTATTTGATCAAAGTGAATCTCGTTGCAAAGTAAACCGCTAAGTATTTTTAATATTGATTTGTTGCTAATAAAACCAATGTACAAGCTACTTCTACTTGAATATCATTCAATTCTAATAACTGATATAATTCTGGATTTTCAGTTCCTGGATTAAAGACAACTCTTTTTGGTTTTGCTTCAATTATATAATTATAATAATCTCTCTGACGACCTGGATTCAGATATAAAGTAATTGTATCAATGTTTTTTACTGGTATTGCTTTAGTCTGAATTTTTACTCCGGCTACCTCTCCTGCTTTTTGACCAATCGCTAAAACAGAATGTCCTTTTCCTACGAGCATATTTACAGCTCTGTATGAATAACGCTCTGGATTTGTCGATGCTCCTATAACTAATGTTTTTTTACTTTTCATTGTTTTCATTTAGATTGCAAAAGTAATCAAAAAGAACCATTTAATCTTTATGTCTTTGACTCAGAATCAACAACAATTAAAAACATTATCCTAACATTATTTCTTATAAAAACATCAAAAAATAACTACTTTTACTTTATTAACCCAAACCAATATGGAATTATTTATTTACTTATTTGCTGCTTTGTTCTCTGTACTAAACCCAATTGGAACCGTACCTATTTTTGTCGGACTAACCCAACACGATTCACAAAAAGAAAGATCCCGAATCTCACTTTGGACTGCTATTAATGTTTTCATAATATTATTGGTTTCCTATTTCATAGGACAATATGTATTGACTTTTTTTGGAATCAGCATTGATGCTTTAAGAATTGCCGGCGGAATTGTTATTGTAAATTCTGGTTTTTCGCTGCTCTCAGGAAAATTCAATAAAAAACGAGGAATCAATAAAAAAATTGAAAATGAAGCACAACAAAGAAATGACATTGCTCTAACGCCTTTAGCAATTCCGATGCTTGCTGGCCCTGGTTCAATGTCACTTTTAATTGCTTTTTATCAAGAACACCATGAAATCCATGAAATAATAATTTCATCATTGGCTATATTAGCAATTGCAGTAGCAATTTTTGTAATCCTAAAAAGCGCTCATTATTTAGCTAGAATTCTAGGAGCTTCTGGTATAGTTGCTATTTCTAGAATTGTTGGTTTTATAGTAATTTCAATTGGAATTCAGTATATCGTAAGTTCAATAGTAAATATTATCAAAGGAAATTTGATGTAAAAAAAATATAATTGAAGTAAAAAAGGGATAAAATCATATTTTTGATTTTATCCCTTTTTTAATCTTTTATGTTTCTAACTTCTAGGCAAGAAAACTTCGGCCATCATACATCTGGCACTTCCGCCGCCGCAAGCCTCGATTGTATCTAAACTTGAACTTAAAATTTCAGCATGATTCTCCAACTGGGAAATCTGCTTAGGAGTCAAACTTTGATGCGCCGAT